>Ga0256407_10002511_pt1 | contig 34964 bp, 37 predicted proteins | sample RumenRJG_04DNA_FD_193489 | JGI IMG/M metagenome (GOLD analysis project Ga0256407, IMG submission 193489) | Bovine rumen microbial communities from Lethbridge, Alberta, Canada - RJG_04 | ecosystem: Host-associated > Mammals > Digestive system > Stomach > Rumen | place: Canada: Alberta...
CAGCCAACATTTCGGAAAGATTTACTAACGAACATGTTGCTATGTTAGTATCAGTTCCTAATAGCATACCGTGGCCCCAGTCATCCGCTCTTGTTAAATGCGGCGAGGCAATGGCATAGTCATTCTCGACTAAGAAGAATCTTGGGAATGTCCTTATAGAAACTTTATACTGAACTTGCGGATTAGTTTTCCCGCGCATCCATGCAGGATTGTAAGTTACCCAGTTAGAAAGGCTACAGTCAATCGGTCCTGTATATCGATCTTTCGGACAATTACCTCTATTTCCAGCATAATCTACAGCATGCATAACACCAGATGTAGTATATGGAGCTATTGTTCTCTTTGAAGTTGTTACATCGACCCAGTAAGGACAAGTTAAGCCTTGTGTGCCATTGAATGTATTGTTTAATATCTTTACATTCCAGTAAATGTTATACAAATCACCTGGTACAAATGCTATGTCACTGTCAAATACAGAATTCTCAGCAACAATTTGGAAGGCATAGTGACTAGATGGAGATGCAATAGTCAATGGATATACATTTATATGAGCACCACTTGTAACATGAGAATTATAGAATGCAATATTTCTAGTATTTACTGTTGAAGAAATAATAGAATTATTGAATGTTAGTGCTACATCGTAAGTAGTGTCCATGGCCCACAATGAGTTTACACAACTTACAGCGCCTCTGTTAAGTGTCCAACCATTTCTAACAGTAGAATTATCAGATACATATAGGCTATTCAGATTAGCAAATGAATTTAAACGAACGCTAGAATTTACAATACTAAGTGATTGACCATTGAATGTAAATGTATTGCTAATATAGACATTCTTAAGTTCATATTGCATAGACTGTCCATTCTTACCCATTGTCAAAGAATTAATAGTACCATTCTTGACAGAGGTATATTCAGTTGCATCAATAGTAGAAGCGCTACGTCCTTTAAGATCAAGTTCAGTAACACCGTTCTTGTAGGCTACCTTGGCCATATTGGCTACGTCTATAAAGTCGTCTGCATCGAATGTGCATTTCTGACCAGAAAGGTTAACGAATTCTATATTTTCAGGATAGATAGCATGATTCAAATAGTATCTATCGCTAAATGGCATATTACCAAAGCGACACTTGGAGTCTCTCTGTAAGAAACTACCAGGGCCTACAACCCTACAGTTATTGAAAACAAGGTAATAGCTACCAGTATCTGTATTCAAGGCGCCAGAGCCATCGGTATAGAATGTAACGGCCGTATTTGTAATGCCTCCAGTAAGCTGGTTATTAGTCCAGTTCTTACCGTCACAGTATTTCTGTCTTGATGCACAGCCCCACCATGATCTTGCATTCTTATACCAGCATGAATGAACAGGACAGTTAGAATCTGTTGGCTGAATGTCACCAATCCATGTAGTAGGTTTACCCTTTACGTCAACCCATGAACAAGAAATACCGTTATCGAACTGTGAATTGCTCGTCAACAGTAATTTCTTTGTAGTATTGAGCCAAGTAGTATTTTGGTAGTGGCCAGGTACAAAGTAAACTCCTTCCGCAGTTCTTTCATTAAATGAACCGACATAATTTACGAAGCTCAATAAGTTATGGATATTTGAAATTTGTCCCGGATATACGCCATAATAATCAGACGGAATATAAGGCTCGTCGAACAATAATATCCATCTACCTTCGCTAGTTAAGTTACTTCCGACTACATAACCGCCATCGTCGTCCTGTGTAGCATTAGGATCCCAGATATAACTTCTCAACGGGCAGTCATGGTCATTGTAATAACCGATAACGTTTACTACACCGGCTTCTGGATCCATGTTTCTCAGTTCGTTCATCCCGTGAGCAGTTTCCCTATTGACAGCATCGTCATCCATACCGGCCATGTATTCTCTGACAAACTGCCAGTTCATAGAATCGTCAGTATCTAACGGCAATCTGAAATCCCCGAGATATCTGTAAATTCTTACCAATGCCAATTGTGTAACGAAATAACTAGTAGTAGGTCTACCGTTCCCGTTAAGGATAATTGGATTAGTAGCAGGTACGCCGTTATAGGTAGTAACTTCGATCAAGTCGCTACTTATCGGATCCCTGACTTCCAGTTTACCATACGGAATAGGCTCATTATCAATATCCAAGAATTGGTCATGTTGATTAATTATAGGATTGTATAACATTACTTGTTACCCTTCAATCTAATTGTTTCCTGCTTAGCCAGTTCGTTACGTGTCTTAGCGTCGGTTACTGCCATTTGTCCTGCAGTCTTGAAATTCTCGGCTTCGGCTTTCTGTTTTGCTACATCTAACTCTACAGCTTTCTTTTCAAGTTCCATTTCATTTTTATCAGATTCATTGGCCATTTCCAATAAGTCCTTTTCCGAAAGGGAACCATCGAGCCTATGCTGTAGAATCATCTTTTGTAATTCTTGTTCATGTTTAATCTGCGCAAGTGTCAATTCTCTTTCCAGACTATATGCCTTGAGATCAGCTTCTCTCTTCTGGTCTTCCAATTGCTTGCTTAATTGGGCAATCTGGACATCACGTGCCTTAATTTCATTGTTAGCCTGAGATAACAATTCCTGGTCCTGCATTTCCTGTGCAGTAGGCATCGGTTGCAGCATATTCGCAAAGTTCATGACCCATTCGTTATCCTTTTCAATCATGGCCTGCGCGATCATGAGCTTTCTCTTGTCTTCTGGAGTATCGACAAACTGGCCGAGGCCCTGTAATACTACACGTGCTTCCTGTTTCTTCAACGCCTCATCAGGACCTTCGACAATTTCTATCCTAATCTTGCCATAGAGCTTCCTACCCAAGAGCAATTCGAAGAAACACATACCGGCCACCTGTAAGCTGAATCTCAAATTCTGCATATAGCCACGAACGTTGTTATTGAATGTCTTTTCATTAGTCAGTACTTCGGTAGCGCTCTTTTCCACGTCGGTTTCTAGACCTACACTAGGAATACCGACTACGCTGTTTACCATCTGTAAGGACTGTGCAAACAATTCGCTTACGTCACCGATTTCAACGGCATTGCTTAACTTCTGAGGAGGTTTCAGTTCTCTCTTACCATCGTCGCTTACGCTCTTGTATGTCAAGATTGGCTTGCCGTTCTTCGGTGCATTTTCGTAATCCTTGATATCGCCCTCTATGGAGTCAATATCGGTGAGCCATAAGTTCTTCGGGTTGGTAGCGAGTCTTTCGATAAGGTTATTGTAACCGTAATTGATTAACCTCTGGATGCCTTCCATCTGGCTTACGATACCGGTATATGTAACTTCACCGTCCTCGTCCCAAATCTTCTCACCGAATACAGGAATAACCGGAATATATGTCAACGGAAGCTCGACAGTCTCAACGATATCCCTACCGATAAGCTTGAACACATATACGCCGTTGTCGCCCCTGACATAGTAAGTCACCAACGGGGCATAGTTCTTACGGTCATAATCGTCCGGAATGTCAACTGTAGGCTGTTCGACGTCGATATCGCCATAATGGTCCCTAATCCACTTCTTGCTCTTGAGCTCGACAATGGCACACTGTTCCTGGTCACTGCCGTTTCTCTTGTTCAAGTCTGGATCCAAATAAACCTTCTCTACGTCCTCGACCGAATACATGACCGGTTCTATCATACCGTCAGCTCTATAGTCTGTAGACATGACCAATATACCAAGACCAGCCTCGACACTGGAGCTCAATGCCTCTACGGTAGCCGTAGTATTGTCAGGATCCTTGAGAAACTTTACGCCAGCCTTATCCATATCGGACATACCGGGTACATGCCATGCATACGTATTCGTAAGATATGTATTGACGATAGTCCTTACGGCATTACGTACTACGTTTAACTGGAAGGCCGTTCTATCCTTCCCTAGAATCTCAGTGTCTTCCTTTGACCACTGATCGCCGGCAAGAATGGCCCTGTCTGTCTTGATTCTTTCCAGCAAATCTTTATATTTCTTACGTGAACGGTCGCTGAACTTTCTGAATTTCTTGATTAAATCTTCGGAATCTGTTTCGAACATACTAATCCTTTATAATGCTCTTATATTTATATGTGTCCATCAGTTCCAGCAGTTCTGTAACTTTCTTTATACGTTTTCTCCAGTCTCTGGGAGCGTCTTCATAGCCCCAGAACCAGTGAATCACTTCATGTGTCTGGAAATTCAACCCTACGAACATTTCCTCGCTAAGATTTTCGTAATCCCACGGATTGAGATGGTGCAAATTCCACGTACTAGAAAGAGGGCTACCGGTTACCCAGTCAACCCTTTGTTTCTTACGCATTCTCTGTCTGAACTGTCGCCATTTGCTGGTCTTCCTGAACGCAGCGTGTGTATCGCCTTTCTTTCTCATACTAATACCTGATTCTGAGGTGAACATGCATTTAACCATTTAATTGCATGATCGTTTGATTCTATCCAGTCACCATGACTGTTTATAAAGTTATACTGATAGTCTAGAATTTCCTTCCAGTTCGCCTTTATATCAGCAAAAACTTTTTCCAGCTGTTCCTTGGTCGGATTGTCAGGCACCCTACACAAAGGATGTATTCTTTCGTATGGACTACCTTCGAAATAAGAACCCATCATTACTGCACCCAATGCACAGCTTTCTACGAATTTGAGACATGACTTACATTTTACAAATACGTTATTCGCTAAAGGTGCCATGATTATATCCGGCTGCGTCCTACATAAGAAACCAGCATAATTTGGCGTATCGAACCATGGAGTAGTCTGTATTTTATCTGCTACTTCCTCAAGGAAATATGAAACGCCCGCCATTTCTATATACTCTATCTTATTATTCTTGATATTGTCTTTTAAGAACTCTACCCATTCGCCAGTATAGTCGCCTCTAAGACCAGCTACGCCAGTAGGACATTGTGGATTAATCGGTATAGGCTGTAAACAATGCTGCTTACCAGACGGTGTTATGACTATAGGCTTATCCCTAAAGAATGTCTTACGGTTAGTATTATACAAACTACGTGGTACCGCATTTTCCAATACTACAGTATTCCAGTAGTTAAATTTTTCATTATATACTCTTTCAAGCATCAAAGTAGATACAATCATCCTGTCAAGATACTTTACTGATTCAGCTACAATCCTGTCGGTCTCTGTAAAGTCACGCCTTGAAAGTGACGCACCGTTATAATTAGGAATAGACTCACCGTGAAACTCAGTGAAAAGATCATCCAGTTCTCCTACTAGGGAATAACCGAACTTCGGTTGCAATTCCTTATATCTCTTAATCCATTCAAGCATCGTTCCGACAACTGGTCTCTGGAAAAGAATACATCTTGTATTCGACAATAGGTTAGTGTCCATTATCGGAAACGGTGTAACTACTACTTTAGTATTATACTGTGGTGTAGCATTTATATGGTTAGCCAATGTAGCAATTCTATGGTAAAAGCACCCGCCACCACCTCCCATTTCGGGAGTGATAACTAAAATAACCGGTTTATTCATTATTTTTCCTCTCCATCATAATAGTCTTCGAAGCCAGAGTTCTGATCCCATTCGGGCATTTCCTGTCTGCACCACTGACTATCGTTATAATGTTTAAGATATGCGTTCAATGCGTTCTTGCATAACTGCGTAAGATAAGCCAATGCGCTTGTATCTTTCTCAGTGTCGTAACGGTTGCAATACTGCGCAACAGTCAATACGCATTCCTGAACTATATCTTCGTATTCGTTGTAAACTTTCTGGTTAACGAGCCTGTAAGCCGCAATGATACCTTCGGCTATCTTATATACGTTCTTAAAGAACTTGACACTTACCTCGTTAAATTCCTTGGCATTATACTGCCTATTAGACAACTGCCTCTTACGTGTTTCATAGAACTTCTTGCCCTTGGCGCCTACAGTTCTATACCACTTTTCTAGCCATTCGCCATTATCATTGGGATTATTGAGGATGTAGTATACTAACTGCTCCCTCAGTTCCTTGTTATTAACATATTCGTTTTTCTTTTTTCTACCCATATTATAAAATATAGTAAAAATATTTTTACAATGGCGTATAAAAATAAAAAATCCGGATATTTCTATCCGGACTTCAAGGAATTATATTATGCCAAATAAGGTTTTTTACGCCCTGATGGACACTGCGGAAACTAGGAGATTACTTAAATGGAAAACATGAAACAAGCCGCAATGTCCGTCAGGACGCCCCGCTATGTGAAGCAAAAACCATGAAATTACAATAGAGGCAACGGGACGCCCATGTAATATATTTATGCTTCTGTGTTGAGTCCTCCGTAGGTTTCGTCAGAATCATCTTCATCGTCTTCTTTCTTCGGGAACCACTGGACATTAGCGAAAGCACCTTCCTTATCTTCCCTGAAATACTTTACAGGAATAGACTTAGCAATCTTCTTTTTCTTGCCGAGAGCTCGTGTAATTTCATTTACAATGTTTACTACCAAGTCCCAGTTGCTTTCAGCTTCTTCTTTCAATCTTTCTTCTGATACGCCGAAATAATCACGAGCAATTACGTATAAGCGCTGGACGTTCTGTTCGAAAAAGAAATAACCCTTATCTCCTTCGTCTCTCTTCGTAATCCACATATTGCACAATGCGTCTTTTACGGCGTCATCTAAACCCTTGAACTGAATCTTAATTGCTTCTTTCTGTGACTTCTGTGTCAAGAGAGTTTCAATCTTATTGATTTCACAATTCCAAATACCGTTAATAAAGTGTGGCTTATTTTCGCTTGCTGCGTTAACTTCGTCAATATTCTTAATGTCTGTATTAATCATTATATTACCTTCACGATACCTTTGTTAAATTGCGAATGTTCGGTATCTTAATCACATTCACAACTTATAATATAGAAATTTTTTCGTCCTCTGGACACGAAAATAATTTATTCTGAAGATTCTTGTTCCATTACAACGTCTATATTGTGTCTCAGCTTTTCGAATTCTTCCTTAGCCTTATTACCATGATAGACTGCATGTTTAGAATCCACTATTTCCGGTTCACCAATCTTGATATAGTCCTTGTTCGTGATTTCCCAGAATGACGTTTTCATAATATCTGCAGCGATGTCTATATCAGAGTCCCTATGGATCTTAAAGAAAATTTCATCATGGATAGTCGCGGCCAGTTCTATGTCCGTTTCGTTCAGCTTATCTACGATACGTCTTAATATACAGCTTCCTGCTCCCTGAATCGGCATATTCATGATACTGAGTATGCTCTTGGTCCTGTGCATGCTGGGGTCCTTCACGGTATAGATAAACCCGTCCGGGAATATGAACGTCGCCTCTTCGTCATTGTGCAAGGATTCGATAATGTATTTAAATCGGGACTTTTTAGACGTTACGTCAGGAAAGCCCTCTTCGAAATTCTTCAGGATATCCTTAGCATCCAAATTCAAATCTTCCGGCACCCTACTCTGTAGAGATTTAGCACCCATACCGTATTGTATACCTAGACACATGGTCTTGACAGCCCCTCTAAGCTTTGCCAATTCAGGATTCGACTTGTCCAGAACGCAGTCCTTAGGGACTATCTTCATAACCTTACCTGTATGCCAATAATAGTCTGGAGACAAATAAGCGTCCTTGAGTCTGTCGTCATTTGCCCATGCCGCCAGCACCGCGACTTCCTGTGAACCAAAGTCCAGATAGACATACCTAGAATCATCCATAGGCTGTATAAGCGTTCTCATGGCCTTAGACCATAACGGAAGGAAACCCTCAGAAGGCTTTGCACCGCATCTACCAGTCTGAGTCCCAACGATACATCTATGAGACGGATGCGTAAACTTACCGTCATAGGTTCTAAGCCAATATTTGTCGTCCTTAGGCATCAGGGACTTCAGGAATTTCTCTTTCGTCATTTCTGGCTTCTTGACGATACCCTTATACATCTGCATTACTTCCGCATAATTACGTAAGGCGTTTATGAACGGAAATTTTTCAAGTCCCTTGAATTTATCCAGTTGCTTTCCCGTAGTGCTCAAAATACCCTTGGCAGTCCTAGGCCAAGAATCCAGTTTCCCGTTGCGTTCCAGTTCTTCAGACAATAAGTCCTGTATCTTCTGCTGGCTTTTTGTCCAGACACCTTTCTTGACGGTATGTATGTCATAAGGGAACTGGCTCATTGCCAATGTCTTAAGGTCCATAGCATGTGTCTGTATCTTATCCATTATATCCGCGTTTATCGGAATACCACGCATCGCAATCTTACTGTAAATCGCCGCTATATGCCCAAAATATTCTAACGGGTGACAAGACATCTTAAAGTTATCCTTGGAATACATCTTATAGGCATTCCGTGCCATATTGTTATATTGCAAATACTGGTCTTCGGCCAACGAAATCAATAAGTGCACATCTGACTCGCAATACTCGATATACTTTTCCTTATTGTTGTCCAGTTCGGGAATAGGATCGAATATGAGGTCTGCACGACATTGGTGCTTATTTTCTTTTACTTCCTCCTCTTCTTCACCCTTCAGCAATCCATGACGTGCCAATGTGTCCGCAAGGCTGTATGACGGTACCAGATTGGCAGGCAAGTCCAGGTTATTGTTATGCAACAGCCATTCAGTGATATAAGTATCGAACCAACGAAATTTGGACGGGTCCAATCCCAATTCGCAAAAACACCTACCTTCCGCCTTCTCTACAGCATGGGAAATAAAAATACATTCCTCTGTCCTCAAGGATTCCAGTCTTTTGATAAGGTCAGAATAATTCTTGTTGGTAATCCAATAGGATTCCTTATGACCATCTCTAAACGCCATTGAACAGCAAATCAGTTCATACGCGGGACCTTTGTCCTTGTATTCAAAGTCTATTGCCACCGCGTTATCAAAATTTATTTCTATTAACGTTTCAATCATAATACAAATATAGTAATTTTAAATTTCTTTTAAACCCTCTTTATAAATTTGCTCGTTGTCTATAAGCTGACCATTATCCTTGTCTACTCTCTTTCGAATAAACACATGGGCGATACCAGCGTCATCAACGCAGTCTGGCCACAATCTGGCGAGAATCATGGTTACTCTCTGCAATCCCGCCATATGCTTACCTACCGCCTTGCAGTATGAACAATATTGCTGGTATTCTGGAGCCATGAACTTGGTCTTATCCGTACGGTCACAGTCCGGCGTGATATCACAATATTCAATCCAAGTATTGGTAGAAGTATTGGTAGGAATATAATGCTTCTGTACCTCTACGATTTTCTTAGATACTTCTGACTGTCTATCCCAATAGCCCTTATCGTTATTTTCGTCTATACCTCTTAACGCTTCCGGAAATCTTTCCAGGATTGCATTCAACTCGTCATACGATTTAGGTGGCGTGCTCCTCTGGCAGTTAAACTCAAACCATCTTCTCATAGCATCACCGTCATAGATGATGTCGTAAAGATGCCTGTTCGCCGTAGAAATCGGTACAAACGTGTTCTTTACTTTGTTCTGGTCCTGAGTCTGAAACTGTCTTACGGTAAAAACTTCCTGTGTCATAATCTGCTTAATGGCGTCTACCGCATTGTCATTCAAAGAAACATCGCTGTCGGAATTTTCGCCAGTATTCAAGTCGTCAAATATAATTACATAGTTATCCGTAAATTTACGATATTCTCTGTCTATATCGTTCATGATACGCAAATTCGTAGTAATTATAAAGTCATCGATAAACTTGAACATGCGATTGAGCATTTGTGTCTTGCCTATGCCCTGTGAGCCGTTGAAATTAATCCAAATATGCCAGACAACCGGTTTACCGAACATTCGTCTTTTCAAGCACCACATCCAGTGCTTGAACATCATTTCATAAACGTCATAGTCTTCCTTAATCTGCAGATAGTCGTAGATATACTTCAAGAATTCGTCAATGAACTTATTTCCGTCATATGCTACAAGCTGGTTCTTAGACGCCTTGGTAACTGTCTGCAACTTTCTCTTTAACGTATTCCAACCTGCATCCAGAAGACCTTCCTTATAAATCTTATCGAGTCCCAATGTAAATACACGAAGGGAAAGCCAGTCCCTGACAGCCTTGTCGTTAGCGCCTATAGTGACCCCGTCAGAACAGAATTCGATAAAGTCACCTCTACTGGAAATATTCAGAGGACAGTCCTTAGACTGTAGCTGTTCATAAATCCAGGAAGATACCATATCTAAACCTGGAAGAATTGTCTTAGATTTCTTAGGCGTATTATCTGCGATATAGTCCACTATATCCTGATAGGTACATTCTGGGTCCTGCCCGAAATCTTCGCACAGACTCAAATACTTAGCAGCGACTGCCCCAGGGAGTACTTTTTTTGTCTTTCCGTCTGACAATTTTTCTGCCAGTGCAGAATCAGAAGGTCTCCAACAATACTTATTCTTAAAATATTCTTCAAATTTATTTGTCATTATGCTTCATCCTTTTACGATAATAATTGTTATATTTCTCTCTATAGCAGGGCGGACTACTTAACGGGCGTAACTCATAATCATGCCCCCATGCGTCCTGTAAGACTCTCTTCGCCGACAATCGTCTTCTATGATAGTTAATATACCTGTAACCTGTATATTCATCTACTTTAACCCTGGCGAGTCGCCATGAACTGGCATACCCTCCACGTAAGTCCAGACAGTAGACCAAAGTTGCGTTTTTATCGATATACATCCCATATAGGTTTGAAAATTTAAAATTAGGGTCTTTCTTGACCTGTTCCAATGCTTCGTCGGTCATAATTAATCCTTGTATTGAATTTGATTTACTTCACTTATTACATCAATCGGCAGTTCTTCCTGACCATAAACCCAATCTATATAAGAGTCCCAATTGTTCTCCCTGATATAGAACTCCGCTACGATGTCGTTCTCGTCCGATATGTAATAATGGTTAGGGTCGTCGTATGTCGCAATTTCGTAATTCATAAAAATATGTCCTCATGGTGTAACCACTCACCACAAGGACATATAGTTGAAGGAATTATATGGAAAATCTCATGTTCTGCACGTTAGACAAAGAGTGGTTAAAGTCTCGTGCTGTTGATATTACAAATATAGTAACTTTCTCGACGGTCATAAACTAAATGAAAATAATTTGAAGTTTCTTCACTAAAATATGCATTGCAAATTCTGTTATACATATTTTATATACAGTTGAAATTTAGGATCCTATAATAATAAAATAAAAGGAAAGAAGAAATAGGCAATTCTGAATTTTCTTCACTGAAGCCATCGACGGGTGCTTCCAGAGTTACTTCAAGCTCTTCGTATTTGTTTAAATCTATTTCGGGTATTAGATCGTAATCGTTATTCATACTATAATAATTAGTGTCCTTCTGCTTAGAAACTCGTAACTAGTCCTTAATCGCACAGAAACATGTCTCTGGACTTATATTATAATTCAAGGGTACAAATATATTACTCCTAAGAAAATTAAGTACAGAACGTTATTTAATATAGTTAAATCCCGTCTGTCCGTCAACCCATATAAGAAATCCAGAAAAGAAAAATTTTGTTTACAATTTATAAATTAATTGCTATATTTAAATTATAAAAGAAGGATAAATGACTATGACAAAGAAACCTTGGGTATCAGACACAATGAAACAATACTGGGAAGACAACAGGGACACAATCGTAGAGAAGATGCGTAACAGGGAACATGCGACAGGTATAGACATCTGTCAGACTGTAGATGGTAAAAGGGATCCGGATAATTATCGTGACTACCAGAGAGAATACCAGAAGCAATATAGGAAGAAGCACCCGGATTACTACAGGGCAAGATACAAGACAGACCGTAAGGTTATGAGGATGGAGACACTTGCAGCTTCATTGAAAGAAATCATCGCTGTTCTGGAAGTCATGGATGAAGACAAGATATCATACTATGACACATTGGGAATTCCTGTTTCCGCAGCTGATTCGTTGAAGATGATGAATAGCGCTATTCCTGTAAATACAGATTTTATGACATCATGGGATATATTGCAGATGCTGAGAGACAAGGTTATAGAAATACAGATGATGGCCAGAGACTACAGGGAACATCTGGTAAAAGAAAGAGTAGAACGTAAAATCAAGGAGAGAATATAATGATTACTTTAGAAAACTTGGCAAATCCAAATATGCTAGACGCATTCGTTGTACCAGAACAGGAGTGGGCTATAATGAGTCCACAAGAAAAGATGGCGATATTATTTCCAGATGTTAGCACTAAGCCTCTTACCGACGAGGAAATAGACATTTCTGAAGAGATGATGTGGGATGACCAACAGAACGGTTAAAGAGGTAAAGTAATGACATGAACTAAAGATGAATTTATTGAAAAATATGGATTAGCAAAGTATAATGAATTTAGAGAAAAAGCTCGTTTACGAAATTTACAAAATTATTATAAAAAACTTGGTATTTCAAGAGAAGAGAGAAAAGAATATTGGAAGAATAAAAAAGATAAATTAGAAAAAGAAAAGTTAATAAAACAAAAAGAAAGAAAGATTGAATCAATTGATAGAAAAATAAAAAGAGTAAAAAGACATAATGAACTTTATAGTTATAAGTCACATTCAAGACAAATATTTCGTAGAATGTTTCCTAAATTAGATTTATCAGAATATAATGTTCATCACTGTTTTGGGCCAAGTAGTGATAATTTTGTTGTATTATTAAAAAAAGACCATTTAAATTTACACAAAAAATTTGGAAGGAATAATTCTGACTGCTTATATAATAATCCAGAAGTTAAAAATTTTATTTTATGTGTGCCACATTTAATAGTTTTAAATAAAGAGATAACTGAAAACACATTAGATATCTAATTAAAATATATAACACACACAACGGGTTTACGAAAGTGGACCTTTTTACTATATTATAGTCATAACAAAAAGGAAATACTATGAACACTAAACTCAACAATCTTTGTGGTTATCTTAAGAAGCTTCCATATATGTGTATGGGAGACCATCCTATGCTTGGTAAGATTACATTTAATGTAAATCATTTTAGTCAAGATAGTAAAGGAATAATTACTATTGACTGGTTACAGAAGATGTCTAAAGTTTCGAATAATCTTAAGGGTAAAACAATTCTTACAGTAAAAGATAATGAATTGCATGTGACTAATTGTGATAGTCGTGAAAGACCTTTGAATGATATTGCCGGTGCAATTGTATATGAATTAGCAAACAAGTTTGAATTAGAATGTAATTATGACAGAAGAAATTCCGCAACTTTTTCTGTAAAATGGGTTGACAAGGTTTAAACAATTAACTATATTATAATCATAACAATAAGGAATTACAATATGAAATCCATTTATGACTTCGTTAACAAAATCTCCAAGAATGCACAAGACTTGGTTTACAGTGTTCCTAAAGTGCATAACCTTTATGGAAACATGAGTACAAATTGGCTTGAATGGGCAATTAAACTCGAGAATAAGGTATATAAGGTAGAACATCGTGACACGGATGGATTCTTATATGGTTACTATGACATTAGTGTAAATATTCCTAATATCGAAGCATGTAAAGAAGAAGTTACTAAATGCCTTTCTGAATATAACAAGTATGTTAATCAGATGAAAGTACGCAGGGAAGTAGCAAAGCGTGAACGTGAATTTAAGAATACGCTTGAATGCATTAATTGCACTATGATTACACCCAATGAAGTCCATGAACTGCTCAAGGATATTGGCTGTGCTATCTGTCAATCTAAAGGCGTTAAGGTACAAGAATGGGCTAATGCAGAAAAGACTCGTTACTGGCCCAAAGCAAGACATACTATAAAGAAGATTAAATGTCGTGTTGATGGTAATACATATTGTAAAGAAGATATTTTGGCGGCAATTGCATAATAAATGAGGTACCTAATGACAAAAGAACAAATATTGGCTCACTTGAAGTCTGTCGATAATCCTGACGAATATGTAAAGGAATTTATCAGACAGATTGAAATTAGCAAGTAACTTCACTCACAATCAAAAACCCCAAGGCATGTGCCAAGGGGTTATTTTATTATCTTTGAATATTACGTTGATATTTTCTATCGTTATATCTATTTGATACTTCTCTAAAATATCTATTAATTTTTGTATCTTCTTTAAGTTTTTCCCATGGTAATGGGTCATTTAACCAAGATTGATATAGATCAGGAACACCGTAATGTTCAGCAAATCTATAACGAATATCCGGATCATTCGGTAATGATGCGAAAGTTTCTCTCAATTCTTTCTCTATTTGCCTATTACCCATATCTTTCCATTGTTCGTTTGAAAACTTACTTATAGCTTGATGCACACCATAGGAATGTAGTTTTTTGTCTGCTTTGTCAGGTATTCGCGGCTTATTATCATTTACTACTCTTTGAGCAATATCTGGACGACCTTGTTTCATTGCAATATCAATGATATTCTCTTTTGGAATTGTACCACCTCTTCCACGAGAGACAGGTCGTGTCTTATTAATTAAATATTCCCATTTATATTCATTTTCGTCAATAGCTGCATCTAATTTACGTGAATATTTGTCTTCCCATTGTTGTGGACCTACAAAGTCATCTTTACGTAATGAGCGTCCCGGTGGGTACATATCTCCTTGCCATGCCATATCACCATTGATTGACTTTTTATGCTTACCATTAGTACGAACAGCATTCGTATTAATGGCGCGCTGTCCTTGATTTTGAATATTTGCACCAGTATTTGTATTACGATATGGACCAAATACTTGTTCAGCAGGAACTGCTATTTGATTTCTATTTACTCTATGAGTAGTAGCTAATCCTTCTCCTTTACCCCATTCTTCTGGATTAATATATTTAGCAGGTATTTTATCTTCTTTATATAATTTTCTAGGTCTATTATTATTTTTCCAACTAGATTTAGTCTGAGCCCATCCTTGATATCCTAATCCTTCCTTCAAGTTATTAGGAATAGGCTTACCAGTCTTAGGATGCTTGATATAAGGCATAGGCACACCAAGAATAGCCGCTTCTTTCAGGATATCTTCTATATCTGCATCGTTCTTAGCGGCACCGTAGAAAGGTACAACATCTTCAGCAGCTAAGCTTAAAGTTTCAGAAGCGGGACCTTCAGGATTATCATGAAAGTTCTTTAATGCCCTGCCGCCAGGAATTAAGCCCAATAGTTCAGCAATCAACTCTTCCTTAGAAGGAAGGTTGAAGCTAATCATTGGTTTAGATTCGTCATATTCACCAAATACGTCGTTTATATTGGCCATTATCTGTCTCCAAATATGCCTTTAATTGTTAATTGTTCGTCATTCCAGTCTTCAGGATTTACATAGTCCTTGAATTTATCAGGAAGCTTAGGCATACCGAATAATTTAGGATTCTTCATGTGCAAGTCACGGAGTCTTTCAAGCATACTTAGCTCTTTCTTGTCACTATCACTTAATATCTTTTTCTTTTCTATCTTTACATATTCACCAGCTGGACCGAGAACTTGAGTACCAGCATTCAGCATCGGTGTAGCATAACGTGATTGACCTTGGAAGTTAGTAATATAGCTTTGTATATCATTAACTGCAGGACTACTTTTAGCCCAATTCCATCTGGTCTCAATTGGATCTATACCAGCTGCACCAGCAGCTTCTATTGCATTCAAGTTAGAATTCCATGGTTTGCCTTCAATCTCGTTCTGTGTAGCTTTCTTGGTGCCTTCAACCATTTGATTGATGATATGTTGTTCTTCTTGTTCTCTAACCGATTGCGGCATTGAAGATACGGGTACATTCCTATTCGTATAAGCTGTATTTTGCCATTCGTCAAAGTCTTTCCATGAAATCATCTGGCCATTCTTTGCCTTACGAGCTACATGATCCGGAACTTCCTTGATAAATTTCTTCTTGTCATACATGAAGTACTTTACGGTCTTAGTACCGTCTTCATTTTCCACTACCTTTACGATAGGCGTGCCGGAAGTAAATTTATTTTTAATTTCGCGTGCCTTGTTAGCAGCAGCATTTATCATATCCTGGGCGCCCTGTTTTACTTCACCTTGAGTTACTCTACCAGCCCATCTCATTGGCATTCTCAATGCATATGGAGTGGCATAGTTAGTAGCTATCGCACCACCTGCATCTACAGCAGCGTCCTGTAAAGGCTTATCATTAATGCCCATCTGTGCAGCTTCGCGGATAATTGGAGCAGTAATATTGTCAGCTACCATCTTCGCAGTAGGATTACTTACAAATTTACCTGGAGTACCCATCATTGCTAAGTTAACTGCTGCATCTGCAACTAATGGACCAGCTATATCTGTAGCGTCGTTAATATTCTCATAATTCTGCTTGGCGTATTCCTTTGAAATAGGCAAAGTAAAGTCAGTAACTACACCTCTTATATCGTTAGCTCTAAATGCATCTTCTACATTCTTCGCCTTATGATATTCCTCAAGTTTGTTAAGGAACTCAATTCTGTCTTCCTTGTTACGATAGTCATATCCGTAATCGCTGGCAAGCTTCTTCATCTGGTCATAGTCATAATGCTGTGACCATACATCATCGATATTCAAGTCCTGTAACTTGTCTGTTTCAGGGAAGTTAGACAAACTAGAAAACATCCTATCCATTTCAAGAGTCATCTGATCTTCAGGATATGCAAACTTATCAATATTGTTATCTTCCAATATCTTTTCGTTTTCCGCAAGACGATCATTATGGATAAACGGTGTCATAGCCTTTTTGAGATTTTCAAAGGCTTCAATCTTGTTATTGACACCATTAGCTTCAAGCGCCTTATTCCATAAGAACTTCAACTTCTTTGTATCGTCGTCATTCTTTCCCCAATGAGAATTCATCATGGCAAAGAACTGCTTCTTGTTCTTCTTGAGGTAGTTGTCGATATTTTCTATCATTTCTTGGCCCTCGGAGGTTCTTTGCCCATAGACTTAGGTCTACGGTCTGACAATAATTTAAGGAATTTCTTACCGTATGTTCTGTCTTTTTGCATCATGCCCCAAAGAGCAGGATTTTCATCTATAAGTTTCTGGCGTGCTTCTTCAAGCTTCTTTTGGAATACTTCAAACTTTTGTGCGTCGTTCATTTTATCGTAATCTGGACCTTTACCATAATTTGCATTGATATCTTCCAATTCGTCAATAGCAGACATCATAGCATTATAAGGCAAATCTCCATAGAGGCTATTCTTTAATTCGGCGATTCTAGGATCGGTAATACCGTAGTTATTAGCGTCAGCTTCGAGGCCAGCCAATGTATTCTTATACATTTGAGCCTGTTCCGGAGTCGTAGTAAGACCAACTGTCATTGTAGGCAATGTAGCATTGAGCTTATTCATGAATGCTTGCTTCTGTTCTTCCTTAGTATTAGCCTTTTCAGTTTTGATACGTTCCAAATCTGCGTCCTTGAAAGCCTTCTGTTGATCCAGGCTCTGTTTCCATCTGAACGTGGAAGTAGGATCCGCATTATTCGGACGAGCTGCGTCAAGTTCCATGACAGTATTCATATTTGGACTCGACTTACTGAGTTCATCAGCAATCTGTCCCCTGAGAGACTGTTCTTTCAATGCATTGCCAGCATTCCAGAGAGTGCTGACAGCTTCAGGTAAGTAAGATTTTTGTGCAATTTGATTATAAAGGCCAGGGTCAGAGAATACTGCCTGGATTGTTGCACCTACGTTATTATTTAAAGCCATATTATTAAACCCTTTCCTTTATTTATTAGATTGCATGTCTACTGCCCCAGCTTCCTGGAATCTTGGTATTGACTGCCTTTCCCAAAGACGAACTGTTAATCAGTTCCAATACTGCCCTAGAAGCGTCTTGTAAAGTCTTTCCTCCGTCGTATTCGTACAATTTCGGATTATTGCCGAACCTTATACCTATATGATTATTCGGAAGTATCTTTAACTCAGAAACAACGCTAGAACTTGGTGTCAATGGTCTACGAGGTTTCTTGTCTTCGTTAGGATTCCATTTAGCCAGATTCTTTTCTATCTGTTGTCCCATCATCTTACGTATTTCTGGAGGATATTGAAGCATATCGATATATTTGTTCAATGCATCGTTATGCTCGTCCTGTGTCTGTGCAAGAGCGGCTTCCTGTTCTGCACGGTTTCTAAGAGCATTTCCTTGTGCAGCACCAGGAATATAGACCAAGTCATATAAGAAGCCACCCGGTACACTATCTTGTAGTAGATCGTTTACTGGGGCCATCGGGCCATAGACTTGTGCTATTCTTGCTGCCATTAATAATTACCAAATACGTTATTGATTGACGGAATTTGCTGAACCGGCTGCATGCCTTGTGACATTGCCTGATTCATCTGTTGTGCCTGTGCATTCTGATTCTGTGCTTTCTGTTGTAAAGCTTGTATCGCCATAAGTATCGCGGGTATCATTTTTACTCCTTAGCCAAATATACGTGATAAAAGGCCCTTCTTGCTGTTATCAATTTGTGCTTTTGCGTTAGCGGCATTCATATAGCTCTGAGCCAACGAATTATTCTGGTTGGCAAGATTAGAAATATAATTGCCATAAGCATTAGTAGTATTATCCAGTGCATTCTGTGATAATCCCAATAAGTCCTTGTTCTTGTTATAAGTATTCTGATAGGCCTGATTCTGTAAGTTGGCATTAGTAGCGAATTCGTTCAATGCCTGACTTCTATCCTGTTGATACTTTTCGAAAGCCTTATCCCATTCTTCGCTAGCCAATGCCTGTTGCTTAGCCGCAAGTGCATCGGTATAGTCGCTAGAGAACATATTACCAGCATTAGCCATAGAATTAGTAATAGAATCCATGGCCTGTTGCTTTCTCTGATTGGCAAACTTGCTGTAGAAATCTTCTACGCTCTTGTTATAATTGTCGCCAAACTGACCGGGATTATATACTTCCGTTTTTTCTAGCGCCGATACTCTGTCACCATATTTACCTGCTTCGTTGCCATAGTTCTGGTTGACACGGTTAAGATAGTCCTGATATAGGGACTTGTTCTGCGAAGTCGCGTCCTTGGCATATCCCAATGCTTCGTCTACGGCATCTTTGGCAGCACGAGCACGTGCATTCTGCTGTGTAGAAAAAATGTCGCCTGGGTCCATGATCTCTGTTATACTCATAATTGAAAATCCTTTTCTATATTTATTACAAATCCAATATTACAATAACTGCGCTACTGTCCAAATCGATATACTGTTGCTGTAAAGTTATACAGCCTCCGGTAACGCTGTCCTTTGCGAATTTTAAATACGGCGTAACGCTTTCCCTATTTTTAAGGTACTTATCAGGTAAGACATTCTTGCCTTTCTGGCATAGTTTACGCCATATCTTAATCTTGCCCATTTCATAGCATATCCAAGAGGTAGATGAGTCCTTATAATAGTCCCAGCTGCCCTGTATGGCTTCAAGTATGTCAGAGATATTGCTTCTTTCATTGATATTCAATTATACGCCTCCCTGACATTCTGTCATTCTTATGCTAGCGTCGCTGATTACGAAATCTGAGTCTTCTGAGAAACTGACCTTTAATACGCCCTGTCTCATCATACCGAGATTGAGCCATCTTAAGCGTGACATATACTGGCCTTTCATACCGACGTGTGCTTCGATAACATTAGACCATGTATAACCACCGTCTCTACTTACCTGTATCAATGCCTTGGACTGCTTGCCGTATTCGATAATGTGACCTACGTTGCATTCGAGTGCCAATTCATGGATAAGGAAGTTCTTGTAATTACTTGTCAATACTGGTGTCTGTCTAACACGGAGCAACGGAAGAGACTGTGTGGTATTAAAGTCTTCTCTGTAATAATTTTCGTCTAATATGAACAAGTTACCGTTTTCACAACTACCAGTTACAATCCTGTTATCGAACCATACAGCGAACTGTGGCATATATTTCTTGTTCTGTGCATTATAGAAGTTACGTGAACTTCTGATATGCCACTGGCCAGTCGCTACATCATAACAATAAGTTTCGTTACCGATAGAAATCATATAGAAACTGTGATTGTTCTTGGAATAAGTCCAGCCTCTGAGGTTCTTTACGTCGCTGTTGTTTAGAATCTTATCCATCCATTCAGGACTAATCTTTTCTATCTTTGTATCGTTAATCATCAATATACATTTAGCCTGTGACTTACCAGTACCGATACAGAATACAGTCCTGTTTACAGAAGCCAAGGAGTATTTGGCTTCTAGGCCCTGTTCTTTGTTTATAGAATAGGAAACACGAGACCATGTAATGGTATCGCTGTCAGCCTTCTGCCAGAATTCAATACTGGAAGGACCGAACAGTGTCAAAAGTGAGCCTACGGAATAAATCGCATTTACTTTATCACTGGAAGATTCTGCATTGAAATATTTCTGAACACCATAATTGTCGAGGAAACAATATTCGCCTGAATCTACTTCGCGCGTATCTACAGTTATACCGTCGCCCTTATATTGAACTTCGCCATTTACTATATTGAACACTTCCCTCTTTTCCTGAGATAAAGGATATGGGATAGAATAGTAAACATAGCCTGAACCTAAGTCGTTAACTACAATAGTACCCGAGACCACTGCAATGTGGCTTGGCTTGATGTATAGATTTTCGGTAATTCTCTTAGGCAGAGTGATATCGACGGTGGCTCCTTTCTTTAAATCCCAGCCGTAAATGTTCTGACCGTCTACCCATAAAAGAATAGCCCTTTCGCCGCCAGATTCTGCAAACTGTACACAGTTACCTGTAGCATACTGACCGATAACTTCTGTATCTCCTGCCTTCGTGACACGGTAGACATTACCACCGTATGCTACGAATAAGTCTGGTTCATAGTTCATTATTTCGAGACCAGTAGATGGAACATACATACCGTCTACCTGACCAGAATCACCCAAAGACATCCAGAACTTTATACCTGGAGCGGATTCCATGTATGTTCTCTTGTCTTTTTCGTCACCGTTAAATCCGGTATACATGTTTCTGGATATAGCGCTACCTTCCAAGTTAGGGTTATTCTTGGATAGGTTAGTGCTACCAGTAAAATCTACTAGGATATTATGCACCATGTTCATGCTCCCATTTTAAATATTCATGATTTCTAAAGCTACCAATTCCTAGGTGCCATTAGATTGTAATAATTCGCCATAGGGCTGTCGTCATAAGAAGACTGATATGTAGCCGGACGATTGTGATAGTTAGCTCTCTTCAATAGTCTTAGGGCATTATTGTATTCGTCATCGAAATACTGCTTCTGGTCGAAGAGCTTATATCTGATACACAGTTTGGCACAGAGACCGTCTTCGATAATGCTTAAGAGATGCTCATTGAAATATAGCTTGTCATTGAGCTTATATTGTGGTAACTGCTTAAGATATGTAATTCTATATGTAGACGCTACTATACTATCAAGATAGATTGTGAATAATTCGAAATTGAACTGGCTGAACGGTGTCTTCAATGTGACTAAATCTGTGTCGGCCGTATACATGGATGACAATGAACGTCTAGTCATAGAATCAATTAATGTCCTGTTTGCGGAGGCAAGCTGAATAAATCTGTCGCCAATCTTTCTTCCTACGCCTATTACCCTGTTAGGAAGTGGAGAAATCTTTAACTGCGGCCACAATTTGTTAGCCTCAGGAAACTCTACTAAAGACTTTTGAACATAGTCATAACTGACATAGTATGCATTGGTTGGAGTTTTGATTACGTCGCCTACATTAAAGCTTGATAAGTCTTGAGGAATGTCCTCAAATTCATACATGCCATTCGGAAGTTCTTCTACGATTCTTATACTCCCGCCTGCAGTAATATCTACGGCTTCTACGTTTGAAAGACCCAAGTCCTGGCCATTAAGATCAACAAGGACACTAGCCAAATCTTTTAATCCCGCCATAGCCTGATCACCAGTCGCAACATCACCGTCCATTACTAGACCGCATTTACGAAAAGCATCATTAATGAGTGTATTTACTACTATCATGAAATACCTATAATTATACTACTTATATTTATGAGAAAAGCCTAAAAGGCGAACCCTTTAAGCTTTCATAGAGGTAGCTACATAGTAGCTTAATTATACCTTGTAATAAGTAGCAACGGCCTGACGTGCATCAGGAAGGACAGACGCAAATGGCACGTCTATACGGACAGTGTTGTCACGAGTATTGAAGTTAGAACCTTCAGCGACCTGAACAGTTACGCCGCCCTTAGTTTCAGTCCAGTTGTCTGCACCAATAACGTCGTCGAACTTATAAGTGTCCATACCGAGAGCATCAGCAACACGACACTGACCCATCTGATACTTACCAGCAGTAATTACCTTAGAGAGAGTGAGTTCAGTTGTGCCAGCCGGAACCCAACAGTTAGCGTTGTTTTCGTTGAAACCTTCGACTGCGATACGGAGTTCAGCAACCTTACCGTTAGCGTCCTTAGTGATGATAGCACGGTCCTGATCAGAGAAGAGGCCAGCATTATCAACAATCTTGAGACCTTCAGCGGAGAAAATGTAACCAGCCTTGTGACCGGAACCACCGAGAACTGTTACAGGTTCGAAACCGACAACAGTAGCGGAGTTTACACCAGTACCAGAAACCGGAGTGAGAGTAATAGTTGCGGAAGTTGCGGAAATGCCATCGAAGTTAACGATCGGCAAGAGGTTGTCTTCAACGACAGCAGCACCAGCATACTGGCCTAAATACTTGTCGGAATAAATCTTACCCATACGTTCGGCCGGGATAAACTTAGCGAGGCCACCGTTAGCAATTTCACCAGCAACAGTCGGCTTAACGAAGTTGGTCTTGTCACCAGCAACGGAAAGTTCATCGAGCTTAGTGGAAGCATCAGAAAGGGTCTTGAAGTCAGCAGAACCGACAGCTACCTGAGCAGCATCATAGATGGTTGCGTCGATAACTTTCTTTTCGAGAGACTTAGCCATCTTGATGGTTCTCTTCTTAAGAATTTCATCATTGAAAGATTCGAGGTCAGTAAGACGGTTCCATACAGTCAAGTCAACGCGGTCAGCGATGTTTTCGAGAGTAACAGGAACTTCAACTTCAGTAACGTTACCGTTAGCGTTAGTGATATCGACGCCATCGATTACCGGTGCACCCGGGTCGGTGATGTAAATCTTATAGGTCTTTCCGTACTTTTTGCCATCAAGTTCACCCTGAGACATGTAAGAATGTGCACCCTTGATATAAGGGCAATTGTCGGCAATCTTTTCAGCGATAGCCTTTACTTTTTCGTTGTTGGAAAACTTATTTCCTGCTCCAGTATTTTTAATCATAGTTTTAAATCCTTATTAGTGAGTTCTTAGCCATTCGCGTAAACGTTCGTCATCGTCGAATAAGCTAGTTGGTTTTGTTTCTGCAGCCATTCCAGGACGACCTATTGCAGGTGTCACAGGTTTAGCCATTTGATTTCTGATTCGACTTTCGAGTTCACGAATCTTAAACTGTTTGTCCATAGAATTCGTATTTTCGAAAAGTTCCCTGACACTATCTTGATTAGTAGCCAATTCGTACATAATCTTCGGACCGATGTCACTACGGATAATATACTGTGCTAATTCAGGATCCTCGTCAATCATGTCACCTAATCCCATTTCTAATGCGAATGCAATCTTGTCACGGTAGTCTTTCTCAGCTTCAGGCGTATTATACAGTTTCTTTACGTTTTCTTCAGCCTTGCTTCTGAAAGAATTTACTTCTTCATTCTGCTTGTTCTGAGCTTCGTATTGTTTCTGTGCTTCCGCCAACTTGGCATTCCAAGTATCGTTAAAGCGTTGTTCTACCAGTGCATTGATGAAATCATCATCAGTCTGGAACTGATCCCTTGTTAACGCACCACCATTCGGATTCTCAAGCTTTTCCAATCTTGCAGCTAAGTCATTATACTTAGTTTCCCATCCTTGGATGATATTTTCGTATTTCTTCTTCTGCTTGCCTAACTGGTGCTTGAAGCTCCATGTTGCCTTATCAAGTTGTGTCTTCTCACCGAGGCCCTTTTCCAACGGCTGCACATTCTGTGTTTCTTCTGGAGCAGGTTGCGAATCTGATCCGTCAGCGGGTGACTCTGTTTCGGTTTCGGTTTCCTGCTCGCCAGTAGGAAAATCTACTTCCGGGAACTTCGTCTCATCTTCTTCATTTGTAAACATTTATTACCTCTTCTATCAGCTAAGGGGCTGATTCCCGTTCAATTATATTTATGGTTTACATTAAACGTCTTTTTATCTCTTCTCTACGGGATCTTAATAATCCTTTCGGCTGTAGCTCTTCGAAGTATGTAAGGGCAAGGGCATCTGCAGCGTCGGGAGAATGTCCGATTACTAATTTAATATCCTCCTTGGGTACTAACTGAATCTTATCCCTTGAATTTAACTCATATTTAGTCGCGGCTAATTCGTTTCTTATTTCCTCTGTCAGACCGTGTATTCCATTATCTTCAAAGTTATGCTTCATTGTAACATACATTTCACAACGTTTATTCGCATAAGCATCTAAATCAGAACTGGCCCCGAAAGGCACAAGTCTTACAAACATAGCCAAATCGGTCTCGTCCAATACCTCTTTCAGTCTTAATCCATATGCTTGGTCTATCGCAATATGACTCAAATAGTCTATACCGAATTCATTTACCCAGTTACGTATTACCGTATAGAGGTCTTTGGCAGTCGCAATAGCCAATTTCTCAATCTTCTTTATACTGTTACCTTTACGTAATATTAGCACATTGAAGTCTGAGCCTAAACCACTTGGGTCGACTCCTATAGCATAAGATGTACCAGTTTCCGGGGCATCCTCCATAATAGCGTTAGTAAATAGTGTTCCACCGCTATCGTCATCTACCGCTTCACCATAGAATTCTCTTCTCCACTGTGCTTCAGATAAAGAAGTGCGCTTCATTAATTCAATCTGTTCTGGTGTAATCTTCTTATTATCCGCAGTCGAAGCCGTTATAATCTTTACGTTATTATCAATACAGAACCTTTTCAACCATGAACCTGATCTTGGCGTAGACAGCATTACAATTTGTGGGTCAATTCCTTCGCCACGTAAGCAGAATACTAATACTTCAAAGATATTGGCAGGTGCCAACTCAGCTTCGTCCAAAACAGCCAATGATATTCTGTCAAATCCGCGTAAATTTTCCAGCGACTCGTAGGAACCGAAGAATATGGCGCCGGATTTATATGTTATCTTCTGCGCTGTCTTGTTTAATGTATAATCTCCCGGAATTATAGAGTCTAGTTTACGGCATACCTCGGGAATCATAACTTCAGTCAATTGTTTATATGACTGGGATAAGCATAATATACGCTTTCCTTCCAACAATCTTATCGCAACCAATAAGGAAGCAGCATGGGTCTTGCCTGAACCTCTACCACAACGTAAGTATAATAACTTCTCTTTAGATGTGAAGAGAACTTTTTGATGCGGATATAACTTAAATCGAATGTCCATTATTCCCACCTACATTTACCATGTGTTCTATAATACGAACGCTCTTTCCAATACAATTTTGGATTAGTTGCTATTGTTTCATTATAATGTAACTTAAATTTTATAGCGAATTCCGAGCGTACTTTACCTGTATTCTTAGCCACAATTTTTGCAATAGCATCTTTTGTTGGCTTCTTCCCCTTAAGAGATTTTGATAGGTGTTCACGTTTTTCTTGAAAATTATCATTTTCTAATTGCGTGCACCATCGTAAATTGCGAATATCATTTATAGAAATACCAATAGGGTCGTGCGTAATATGGTCCACTACATTTCTTTTTAAAATGATATCATTTTCTGTTTTAGGAATAAAAATTTCTGCCAATAGACGATAAACACGATATCGAACGTTATTGATAAATATACATTCCCTATAATAAGAGTCTCGTATCTCCCCCTTATAGTTCATTATTCGACCACAATTGCTTATAGCCATAGCCGACGATAATGTCGGCTTTCTATTATGAGGAACTTTTACCCAAATTTCTTTTTGTCCATTAATCATATTAACAAATATAGCAAAAATTTTATTACATATTACATCTTCTGGTTTTCTTCGAGCTTTTCTACCTTTGCAACAAATACGGGTTGACCTATTTCAATTAGTCTGTTAAAATATGCAGTGCCGAGTCTTTCAGCCATGAACGATACTACACGCGCCTGGTACTCTGGCCTATCGTCAAGTTTACCCTTATACTTGTCATTGTCGGTAACGTGCTTAATCATGTCTTCGTAAGTTTCGACTTTCATCCTCTTCAACACTTCGCTCAATATTACATAGAGGAAGTTTACATAATCCTTGAAGATACCGTATGGCAATGTCGCGATAGTATAAGGAATCAATAAATTACCGTTCAGTGTTCTTTCCAATGCAGGAATCATAACGGGCGTCTTTTCCTTTACTACATCACACATTAATCTCAAGTCATCACCGTTATGGCACTGTTCATAATGCTTCCATACGGGTACAGGCAATACAGCCATTTCCGGAACGGCCAATCTATTATAGATATCCCTGTCGAACTTCCTGCGATAATGATTAAACTGAAGCCAGTCGACTGGTACTTGGTTTTCGTAGGTTTCTTTCTTGACTAATGAATCCATCAGTCCCTTATAGGCCGCGATTTCTGACCATAAGCGATCGTCCAGACCTTCGAAATATTCTACTTCATGCTCGAATTTAAGATCCAGCTTGTTAGTTAATATTGTATAGTCTTTCTCGAATTTGCTCTCGTCAAATTCCTTGTGTGCTACTATGTATCTTTTCATTATGCGTCCTCTATGCAAATGTTTATTGTATTATCAGCCTTTACGTCGGCTATTACTTCCTGTTCTACCTTTTCAGAATACTGTTCCTTATACCTTCTCTTCAACAACTCGATATACTGCATCTTGCCTTCACAGTAATATTCACTTGACAAGGTATTCATGATGGCTTTCTTCATAGTGTCATACCAGTCTGCAACCTGTCTAAGCAAATCCTGAACGTTATCACTGAAGTCCTCTACACTTTGTTTACGTGACCATAAGTCACGACATTTACGATCACTTGGGCGTAAGTCATATGGCAGATATTGCTGTATATCCCTCATGAAAGTTATGATAGAATAAAGACTAGTATTACCGTCATTATCTTTTGATGTAGCACGACCATGGTTCAATATAGTCATGGTAATACCAGTAAGCGAGAGACCTGTGTCATCCTTGTAGATCGGACCCAGTAACGGTTCGTCAATCGTCAACAGGAATTCAAGCTGTCTTTTCCTACGCTTTGTACGCGCTCTACTAGCTACTATTTGCATTAATAGCCTCCTCGCGGTAATTTAATCTGTTGTAATAATTCAATAATCTTGTCCAATTTAACTGCGATATCGGACAAAGTTACTTCTGGAATAATTTGAAAAGAGACCTTTTCAGAGGTCTCTTGTTTTAAATTCTTTTTAGCCATATTACCTCTGTGTGCATTAGAACGGCACATTCGTGAGCGAATGTTTACCATTCGCCATGACTTATTTATGATTTACTTCCAATCTGTATTTCTCCTAGATCTGGAGGTGGCTAAGGCATAGGCCAACCAGATGCTTTATATAAACCATAAGCACTAGGACTAGGAAGATCATCATAAAAATTAGTAGTAAATGCTGACCAATTTCCCCAATTTGCATTTACTCTACTATAATGTATTTCACCGTGATATATTTCAGAGTAGTTGCCAGTGTATAATTTATAATCTAATTCAGTATTGGTTTTAGCAGTATTTGTAGGTTTTAGATTAACGGTAAATGATTGTGGCATAGTATTATATTGCATTAAAATATTATTACTATCGGAACCATTTGGGAAATCTAAACCATAAGTATATAAATTATCTAACTCTTCTTGTGTAAATGCAGTTATATAAGGATGTGTATGTGCAGTTGCATCTTCCGCTATCCAATATACGTTATCAGCCACCGTATTTACTTTTACTGTAGCATTATTACCCCAATTTATTTTTGCTTCTGCTCTTCCAGTCACAGGATCAGGAAATTCAACTCTTCTCAGATATTGCCAATGTGGCGCTATTATCTGATTAGGTCCTTTAACAGTAAGCGTAGCAGTTCCAGTTATATTAGTAATTCCTGTCGTAGTTTCTACATTATCACCAGTATATATCTGATAAGGTACAGCCGCCCAATCAGTTCCTGCACTTTGTTGTGCACTAATTACAAAAGTATCATTTACAATACCACTAAACAAGAAATTAACCATCATATCTTCTGACATTGGTTCAGTATAAGACGAATATGGAGTAGGACTAATAATACCAACTTTGGAAATATTATTCCAGGCTCCAGATTGCGTACGCAATCTTACATTGTGTGCTTCTGGTATATAACCGCTACTTCTTGTCTTTAAGAGCTTGTACATGAATTATCCTATTTCGTAATAACCACTGTTCAATGTAACCCACTTCTTTGTTCCTTCTATATTTTGATAACCAAATACACCATAAGCGCCAGAACCCAATACAAATGTTTGATTATCTAATGTTGCGGAATATCCTGAAGGTCCATCATAATGATATGGAGTAGTTATATGAACTTCTGTATAACCACTAGCTGTCATCTGGAGTGCCGTAGTAGAATCACCAGTAGTAAATTCATAATTATATATTTTAGATTCTCTTATAGTATCAGATATGATAGCACCAGCGCCATCAGCTCTTAACCAACCCTTAGCAGTATTAGTAGATATTAATGTAAATTCATTTGTACTTCCAGCAGTATTTCGTAATGCAATGCTATAGTATTCAGTATATTGATTGTTACGTTTATGTGCGACATGGGCACTAGCAATAGAACCATCGACACCGCCAACAACATTAGAGAATGTCAAACCACTGTTTACAATAGTATCAGTTTCATAATTATCTATATAACTTGTTACAATTGTTAATGGCCATTGTGCTGAAAGAACAGCATCCCAAGCACTTATTGTACCAGTCATCGGGGTATTGTCTACAACGATAGGATCTATACCTGTGTAAATTTTACCCTGAGCATGAGCAGTAGCCTGGTTATATGCATAGCTAGAAGCTGCAGTAATATCCTTTGTCCAGCTTTTTCCAGAAACAGTAAACGCTGTTCCACCGGCTGTAGCTACATTGATATTATTTCCAGCTTTTACATCATAAGTATTTCCTACACCACCTGTAATACTAATGACTACCTTATTATCAGTCTTCGTAACCTGGATAGGATCAAGTCCACTTAATGGTAAACCAGTTGGCCAAGCTCCACTAAGTTTAATTTCATGACTGTTAATTCCACCAGAAACAATAGTTGGTGTCAAATTGTTTACACTGGAAACATAGCCTTCAGGAATACTTGATAAGTAAGTAGCAGTAATTACATTACCGTCAGAATCATAGGTAGCACTATTAGAACTAAATGCAAAGTTAGCAGTAAGAGCGGATTGGACTGCAGTAATTCCACCAGCTGCGGCTGCAATTTCGTCACTCCAGTCCTTTCCGCTAATTACATGGTTAGTAATATCGATATTGGCTCCGGCAGAATATTCCTGAACTCCTGGTATACTTGCAGTAGCCTGTTCATAAGCATAACTGGAAGCTGCAGTAATGTCATCAGTCCAATCTTTACCAGAAATTTCATTATCGTTTATTGCAATATTAGGTCCAGCAGTATAAGTCAAACCGGCACTGAGAGCAGAACCGTTAATACCAGTTATGATATTGTCAGAACCAGAAATTGCGCTATATGGAACATAGGCGCTCATGCCAGACTTATCCTGTTTAGAATAAATCTGATTTATTATATCATTCTTCGCAGTAGAATATTCGTTAGAAATGAAGCTATTGAAAGAACTGGTATCGAGTTTGCTATCCAATGCACTGGCTATATTGGCAGTAGTAGGCAGTGTAATCCAAGAACCCTTAACACCGATGGCATGATTCCTATAGCCGCTTAAGTCATGACTGGAAACTACCCTGAAGGATTGGCCCCATTCAGCAGTAACGTTACCCATTTCAGACCAGCCAGAAATCCATGGAATTGGTTCGATAACTTCACTCAAGCTAATTATATCTGTATCGTTATTGACACTAATATAACCAGAACCAGAATATTCATGACCCTTTACAGAAGACATGGCTGATTCGATAGTCGGAGTCCAGTCCTTACCTGAAACTATATAGTTAGCAATAGAAATATTGTCACCTGCAGAATACTCATGATAGGCAGAGGCATCAAGTTTCTGATCAATGATACCGCTCAAGTAGTTATCATGGTTATAGAGCTCGTCTATAGTTACATTGTAAGCCGAACGGAAGTTATTGAAGTCATTAGCATCCAGTTTAGTATTGACTATGCTAGAAAGCTGCGTAAGATCTACGGAATTAATCTGAATATTGGCACTGTTCTCGTTTACAGCTGACCATAAATCGTCAAGATTCTGGTTAACCGAGGAACAACAATCTTCCATTTGACTAGAAAGACCGGATAAATCGTCCTTTATTCCGCTTATTTCTTCATTTACCGCAGAACAGCATTCATCAACCTTGGCACTGAGACCACTGAAGTCACCTGTAAAGCTGATAACGTTGTTTTCGTTAATATCGATGTAGTCGCCTGGGAAGTAGGTATTGCCCTGGCCTTCACCAGCTCTCAAAATTCTGTTATTTGATTGTATTACTGCCATGATATATTTATTATCCCATTAAGGTAATACATATTGGGCTGTCCAGTTACCGGATAAGCCATTTGTATTACATTTATTATTAAAATTGGTAAGCATATTTACATAAGGCACGCCAGTAACATTATTTGCTGTAAACGTAACAGCCCATACCTCTGACCAAGGTATAGAACCAATAACCGACAACTCTTTAGTATCTATAATTGCTGTCCTGTTCATAGCAAGTTGCGCTGAGGGCATATTAACAGGTACGGTATAAAGGGAAATGAATGCACTGAATGTAGCCGTAAGATTACATGGCGTAGCAAAGTTAGGACCAGTGGACGTAGCAAAGTAGAAATTTGGAGAACCTGGCGTACTGGAGTAATCGAATCTTGAAGTTACTGAAGCAGTAGATATATCAGAACCTGTATATTTTGCAGCGAAATACCCCCCATTGCTTCCTGTCCTAAAAGTTTTTGACACATCTATCTCTCCAGGTGATAATAAATCTCCAGACATATTATACTGGTTAAGCCTGAATATAGCCTTAGCTGTCTGATCATCTGCCTCGCCGAACTTGAAATAGTTAGTGCTTGTTATAGTTCCACCATTGGCACTATAGCTATCGAAACGATAATATTCATCCGCAGTATTATATAGCCTTACAATTTCTCCTTCCATACCTGTAGTCTTTGCTGCGCTTATTGTACCATGACCATTAGTCTCAAGGTGCAATCTCTTGATATAGTCATCAAAAAGTATCAATTCACCGTTATATGCAATCAGCTCATTATCAAAATTAACAAAATCTTTCATCTTAAACCACCATTTCTATTAAGTTAGCTGTAAAAGAATTTACATATACGCCTTGAGGTGAACCAGCATTATTTCCGCTTGTTGCCAAGAATAAAGTTCCAGCAATATTAGAAGTATCGATATTGAACGTTACATTCTGATTTGTATAGCCACCTTGACCGAAAGTATTACAACTAGCCGTGCTTATTATATTAGCAGAAACCCATTGTGACGGAATTTTCTTTGTATAGGTGCCAGCTGAATAAGTAGTATAGTTAGGATCTATCCCAACACATATAAGGTTTGCTTGATTACTAGGATAATGAATATTCGCAGTTATATGCCCTGACAATCTTCTGTTATTTCCGAGAACAATGCAGTTATTAACATTTCCGGTATAAATCGGATATCCTTGAGTATTTGCCAAACCGGCTACATGATAACGTCTTGTATAACTACCACCTACATTTCCTACAGGAATTATAAAGTTTCTCGAATAATGCATATTCTCGTCCATTGTAGAACCTTGATTACTTGATACTGGATTATAATAAGTCTGTAAAGTATAGCCACCTTGATAAGCGGTAGGTTGTGCACTGAACGTAGCCCTTGCAGTAACGTCATTATTCAAAGTAAACTTATTGCCTGTCAAAGTTGCACCGGTTACAGAATAACCTTGGAAACCATAATTGGTGTTTGGAGTATTGCTCAACGTTACCTGAGTTCCAGAAAAACCAGACATTGGAGAAGCGGTTATACTTCCGTGACCGTCAGTAGAAGTAGTGACCTGGAATATTGACTTATTCCATATCATTTCCTTCTGGTTAGAAAGAAGTGCAGAACCGTTAAATGCTAAACTGAATGCCGAATTAATCATTTTTCAATTTTTCCTTGATCCAGCTTAAGTCAGTCTGAATCTGTGCAAGTTTAGAAGCTAAATCCAAATTCTTTATTTCCTGTATCTCACTCTCTAACAAAGAAACTCTCTTATCGAGATTCTCATTAGCCTCGTCTCTCTTGGACTTTGTATCTTTTCTCTGCAAATAAACGATAGCATAGACGACCGCTGCCGCTATGACTATCTTGATGTCACCTGTATTAAAGGCACTTGTTAACATATCTTCCATGTTATACCTCTAATTATTTACGGTGCAATACCCGTTGCGGTCCATGTACCTGTTGTATCTGCTGCAACATATCTAGCTGTTGTATAATTCTTACCGCCACCGCCAGCAGGTTGTGCCCATGCATGTAAATGTGCAGAAATACCATAATTAATACCAGTATTAGTAGTAGTAATTGTTTTATTATAATATGCATTACCAGGTGCTTTGAAACTAAATGTTTGAGTATTACTTTGTGTACTTCCCAATAAAGTAGTTGCAGTCATATAAGCGTTTCCTGTGTTACCTGCTGTAAGACCTTGTAATCTAACTTTAGGATTTAAGGTTATAGAATATGCAGATACTGTCGAATTTATTTTCCATCTATTAGATGTATTATACCAAGCAGTTGGAATATCACCTGTATGATTTCCATGTATTGCATATTTTGCAGGCACATTAGCATCACCTTCATTATATCCAGCACGTGCTACAGCATTTACATTAGAACCTTTTTCCCAACCACCAGTAGCAGTAAAGTAGTTAACTTTTTGAACTGCCTTAACAGTACAAGGACCAGTAGGAATTAAGACTCCATTTTCAACAATACCTCCAGTAACATCATATCCAGAAATTCTATAATAAGTATCATAACCTGTCTGAAGAGTAATACCAGTACCGCCTGGAATGTAAATTGTTGTATCGCCAGTACATTGAACATGGTCATCACTCAAATAAGTAATCGGGAAGCCTTCATCAGTATAAAGTCCTTCGGCAGTTACATTCTCACCGACAAACATGAACTGATTTCCAGTTGCAGTTGCTCCTGTAAGATTCAATCCTGTAAAATACCATCCTTCATCAGTAGTAGCGTCAACAGTAACGACATCTCCAGAGAATCCAGACATCTTGTCAGCACTCAATACACCATGGTCACCGTTCTCCAGTGTAAGTTCACGTGAATGTTCGAATTCAGCCTGAGCAGTAACATTAGAATTACCGAACATGAAATCGTTACCTGTAAGAGTAGCACCAGTGATATTCAAAGCACTCTGACGCCATACATCGGATTCCGGTGTTACTGTAATCGTAGCAATATCTCCAGAATAACCTGGGTTAATATTAGAAGATACAGAACCGCCTTCTGTAGTTTCATCAATAAAACGATAACTTGGATGACGACCAACACCTATAATAGCATAAGGCGCAGTAGCAGAGAATTGATAATCAGTATTCCATTTACCGGCAGCATAAGCAGTAGTTTGATTACCCATACCTAAATAATAACCAGAACCAATGTGTCCAGAATTACCAGACAATCTCATTTCTTGACCAATAACAAGATTATGTTTTTCTGCTAATTTCCATGGTGTATATGCCCATGCATCACATCCCATAATTCTAGGTTGTGTATTATAAACGTTTTTACTTGCATGTCGACAACCAACACCACCATTTTCGAAACCAGAACCTAATACAGCTATTTCTTTAAAATGTGTCACTGGTTCAGACAGCTGAATGTTTGTTTCATATAGTTGTGCTGTATGTTCACTTGACCAAATCAATGTTCTGTCATAATTATCCGGATATTTTACCCCGACAATCATATAAGGGCGGACATCGTTAGTTCTGTTATTTACCAATGATGCAGCATAAGCTGTAGAACCTGCATTTTTGCCCCAATAATATGAAGAAGCGACAAAACCAGATGTTCCAGAAAGAAACACCTGTGTTCCGTTACAAAGAACAAAGTCATCGGTTGCACCCCAGTTTCCAAAGAAGAAAGGTCCTCCAAGATTTAGCTGACCAGAAATAACTGGATAGTCAGTCATTACACAAGGACAATAAGTTCTTGTACCTGAACCGTAATAGATTATTTCATCATAATTGTCGATTGAATCATTTAATGTAATAGATGTATTATTAGGCTGTACTGTTTCAGCAGACCAAAGAACTGTTCTTTTTACGTCACTCATTTGACCTCCTTTACACCGACAATCTTGTACGGATGTAAGTCAACATTACGTCCTGTATTGTATGTACCATCGCAAAATGCAGTCGAACCATTATTTTGACCAATAAAGTAAGAACTAGTAATATATCCAGAAGTTCCATCTAACCACATATCAGTTCCATTAATTAAAATATACGTAGAACCTGTACTCCAACGACCAGCATAAAAACATCCACCTTGGTTAACACCTGTATGGTTAACTGCGTATCGATTTTGAGTATCAAGCCAGAATTGTGAGTCACGATTAGCTGAACCGTAAACTATATATTCGTCATAGTTATCTATACTGTCATTCAGTGTAATAGAGTACATGTTCTTAAACGGTGTGTCAGTTTCCCACAAAGTAGTATATTCGAAATGGGGTTCTGATTTTACATACCCAACATACCCATTCCAACCCGGATAGGC
>Ga0256407_10002513_pt1 | contig 34956 bp, 28 predicted proteins | sample RumenRJG_04DNA_FD_193489 | JGI IMG/M metagenome (GOLD analysis project Ga0256407, IMG submission 193489) | Bovine rumen microbial communities from Lethbridge, Alberta, Canada - RJG_04 | ecosystem: Host-associated > Mammals > Digestive system > Stomach > Rumen | place: Canada: Alberta...
GCCTTTTCGGATTTAGAGCCAAACTGCTTGCTCTTAATGACGCGCAGCTGCTCCATGAGCCAGTTTATCTGGCTCTTCATTTCCTCATATTCCGCGCGGGGAATGGTCACCATCTCCGCGTTGCTTGTCTCCGAAACAACCTCTCTGTTCATACATAAATTATACCACAAAAGAGGCAGAAAGTCTAGTATTTTAGCACGTTTGCAGCAATTTTACGCAATGCTTAAGCCTTCAACCGGACGGTGTGCTTTGGGCTGCTCCACCTTGAGACCTTCCATGAGCCAGCGGTACTGTTGAGGCGTTATCTGCCGTACCTCGTTCTCGCTTCTCGGCCATTGATACACGCCTTCCTCCAGCCGTTTATAGACCAGAACAAAGCCGTTTCCCTCCCAGTACAGTCCCTTTATCCTGTCCCTGCGTCTGCCGCAAAAAAGAAACAGCGTGTTTGTGAAAGGATCCAGATCAAATTCCTGCCGCACCAGCAGGGCAAGACCGTCAATGCCCTTTCGGAGATCCGTGTATCCGCAGGCGATGTAAACCTTAGCAGCGCCTTTGAAGTCACTCAGCATGGCTCAGTACCCGGCACAGGGTGGCAACGACCTCAGCATCCGCGCCGGCATAGATGTCGAGCGAAGCATTGCCAACGCGGATAGAAGCGATGAGGCTGTTTTTCTGCCCCTGCTCCGCCGCTGGGACCGGGGCGGGTTCCGGCGCCGGCGCGGGAAGCTCGGCGAAGTGGGATCGCGTTTCCGTCATCTCTACCAATGTTTTTTGCTGCTCGATCATAGCGGCAAAGACCTTCTTCTGCCAGTTATAGTAGGTCTTTGGCTTGATATCATGCTCGGCGCACCAGCGATTTACCGACAAGCCGCTGCTTCGGCAGTCCGCTACGCGCTGGCTCCACGCCAAAAGGTTTTGCTGCCGTCCGGCGCGTTGAATCGTCATCTCGTCCATGATTTGTTACCCCCAGTCCATGATAGTCCATGGCAATCCCTGCCACTCTCGCAGACTGCCAGAGACTATGCCTCATTTGCGTTGGGACTTTCGCAGTCTCTACGAGAATCCCTACACAGTCTCTCATATTCCGAGGGGTGGCGCAATCCGGCTGTTTATTTGACGCTTACGTTTATTTGACGCTTACGTTTATTTGACGCTTACAATTCGACAGGGAATAAAGTCGAAAACGGTCGAAAAAAATCAGGCGCAAGCAGCGGTTGAACTGCCTGCGCCATTTTTGTACGCGGGGGTGGGTACTTTGCTTTTCGTGACCTCCGCATTTTTGTGCAGAGTTGGGTTATCACGCTGCTGGCCTATATACCGGCAGGAGCGGGCGCGGGGCTATCCTTTTTTTCAGCCTTTGTTTGCGCTCATTCCGTGCCGATACGCTTTCTCTTTCTGATTGCGTGGGAATAGCGGGCCGAAGCCCGCTATTCCTGCGTCATTTCTGCTCTGAGAGGGTGTCTTGCTTATTTTGCGATATCCTCGCAATACCGCATCATGATCGTGGCGATCTCCGAGCGTGTCGCGTTGCCCTTCGGGTCGAGGATGCCGCCGCCCTTGCCGGTGATAACGCCCGCAGAAACCGCCCACTGCATCGCGTCCTCTGCCCAGCCGCTTACGCTTGCGGCGTCGCTGTAGCCGGTCAGAGAGGTCTGGCCGCCCACGTCCACGCCCTTGCTCTTGGCATAGCGGTAAAGAATCGTGACAAGCTGCTCACGGGTCACCGCGCCGTTGGGGTCGAACATCTTGCCCTTGCCGTCAGCGTCCCTGTAGCCTTCGACAATACCGTTTGCGCTCGCCCAGCGCACCGCCTGACCGTACCACTGCTCGTTATCCACATCGTAGAACTCGCTCGCGCCTGCGTAGGCGGGCTTGCCCTCCAGATTGTAGAGGATCTGCGCGATCATGGCGCGGGAAGCGGAATCGTTCGGAGCAAACTTGCCGTTGCCGTAGCCGGACATAATGCCATTCTCCAACGCATAGCGAACGCCGTCGGCGTACCAGCCGTTTGCGTCAAGGTCTGAATACGGGGCAAATACTTCCGCTGCGGAAGCGGGCGCGGCCTGCGCCGCCTTGAAGGTCACGTCGATCTTGACCTTGCCACTGGGCTGAGTGAAGCTGTAGGTGCCGTCGGCGTTCTTCGTAACCTCAACGGTCTTGCCGCTGGCGTCGGTGACGGTGACGGTATCGACCTCGTAGCCCTTGTCGGGCTTTGCGGTAATGGTCACCTTGTCGCCGGTCTTCGGGGAGGTCGGGGAGACGTTCACAGTGCCGTTCTCCGCTTTGCTGACGGTGGGCGAATAGGTCGCGCCCGAACTGCTGCTGCCGCCGCTGCTATAAGAATAACTGCTTGTCGTCTCCGTGTAACTGACAGCATAGGTGGAGAAATGGCAGGTGAACAGGTGGATCATGCCATCGAGGAAGTAGAAATCCAGATCAGCGGGAGTGCTGGGTCTGCTGCCCTTATCATTGAATTTCTGCGCCGCACCGTGGAAGCGCCAGAGATCAATCTTGCCGCTGCCCGGCTTCACATAGGGGAACACGATCTCCATGATACTTGCCGTATCCGTGATGGCCTCCGTGCTTTCCACCGCGCCGTTGAGCGTGACTTCCTTGGTCACGTTGATGTTGAGGAAGTCCATCTCCTTGACTTCGCCGTTGCTGCCGGAGGCGGTATCCGCGCTGCTCTTGAGCTGCTCGATGGCCTCCTGCGTTGCCTTTTCTTCCTCAGTTGCCGTCTGGGAAACGGTCTGCTCCTCCTGCTTCTCGACGGTCATGGTCACGGTCACGCTGCGCTCGTCAACGGCCTCGCTCTCCGCCAGTTGATCCAGACCGTCCACAACAGCGGGCGGCGTGTCCGTGCCGACGACCTGCAAGGCGGAGCGGGCGCTGGTGGGCATCTTGAGCTTGCTGCTGTCAATCGGTGTCACAATGTTGGACACCGTGACCATAATGGACTTGGTCAGCGTCTCGGTTTCGTCACCGTTGCCCGTGGGAACGACCTGCTCGATGATGAGGTTATAGATGCCGTAGGGAACTCCGTCAAACTGGAACGTACCTGCATAGCCGCTCCCCGTGGGATCGAGCGCCACGGTCTGCGTATCACCGATCTGCGTGTCGCCGCGCATGAGCTTCAGCGTGACATTTTCACCCTCGTTGCTGCTGACGACGCCGCTCACGCTGGCTACCTCCGTCCAGACCGCGTACAGGGTGATCTCATCTGCGGTCTTGTCCTTGCCTGCGAGGTTCTTGACCAACTGGCCCGCCGTGTAGTCTGCCGTCGTCGCCGCGGAGGACTTGCTCCAACCGGCAAAGGCAGAGCTTGCCTTCGTGGTAGTGGGCAGGATGAACTCCTCGCCATACTTTACGCCGGCCTTGTCGGACACAGCGATACCATCCTTGACGTCGAACTTGACCGTGTAGGTATGCGGCCCCCAGATCGCGTAGAGCGTAGTTGCGGAGCTGACCGTGGTGTCACTCAACGCACTGGTTGCGCTTGCGGATGCGTTCCAGCCGAGGAACTCATAACCCGCGCGGGTGGGCTTTGCCGCGGTATCAACGGTAACCGTTTGCCCGCTGGCCTGCTTCACCGTGTCCGGAACGCTGCCCGTGCCGCCGTTGAGATCATAGGAAACCGTGTAGACCTCGGGCATAAAGGTCGCGCTGACCGGCGCAGACGCCTCGTAATTTGCGTCTGCCTTTTCTCTGACATAAAGCTTTGCTTCTCCGATTGCCAGCTTGCGGTCAATGGTGAAGCCGGTCTCGCCTGCGGGGATGCTGCTCCACGCGGCGTCCGCAAGATTCTCAGAGCCTTGGATCACGGCATATTCCAGCTTCTTGCCCGATGCGTCGTCGCCCAGCGTCACCTCAAGCGTCTTGGCGTGAATACTGACGGCAGTGAGCGCGAGCGCCGCAGTGTCCGCGGCTTTCGTCGCTTTTTCGACCTTCAGCGCGGTCTGCCCGGAGACAAAGGTGCTGTAATTATCGCCCGACACCACGGCGCGGACAAAGTAGGTTCCGACTTCCGTGGGCGCGCTCTCCGCCGTCCACTCCGTTCCCGCTGTCGCGGTATCACTGCTCTTGAAGGCGGTCCTGCTCCAATAATACTTCACCGTCGCGCCGGTGCTCGGTTCCACGTTCAGCGAGGGCGTGGAGGCGGTCGCGCCATAGGAATAGCTCGGGATCACGACGGCGGGCGTCTGCGTACCCTCGTTGAAGGGCAGCGGGTTGGCGTCCGTTGTGATGGAAACGGCAGTTGACGCCTCGCTTGCTATGCGGGCGTCCGTGCCCTTGACGCGGACGGCGACGCTATACTGCTGCCCGCCCGTCAAGCCGGTAAACACATTGCTGTCCTGCCACGTTGTACCGCCATCCTTGCTGTACTCGTATTCAAGGCTCTTGGCGGTATTGTTCTTAAAGCCGTTTACCGTGATGGTCGTGTTGGTCTTGGTGATGCTGCTCTCCGCCACCGTGGGCGCGGGGAGCGCGAGCGCTTTCGTCACCGTCTTTGCCTGTTCCTCAGAAGAGGTAATATCGCTGCTGCCGGCTTTGCTCACCTTAACCGTGATCTTTTTGCCCACATCGTCGGCAGTGAGGGTGTAGGTGCTGCCGGTCGCGCCGGAGATGACAACGCCATTGCGCAGCCATTGATAGCTCACGCCGGAATCGGATGTGTAGCTTCCCTTGCTGCCGGTTTGCGTGACGATGGCCTGCAGGGTCTGACCGCACTTGACTTCGTTGGTGCTGTCCGGATACTTGATCGAAACGCTGCTGAGCGTCAGCACCTCGGCGTCCGTTTTCACGGTCAGCGCGGCGCTGGACGCGCCGGGGGCGGTGGTATCGCTGCCCTTTTCGCGGACTACGACGGTATAGGACGCCGTGGGGAGCAAGTCGGTAAACGCATTGCTGCCCTGCCACGTCTTGCCGCCGTCGATGCTGTATTCATACGTTTTTCCGTCGCCGTTGACGGGGGAATTGACCGTGATCGTGGTATCGGTCTTGGAAATTCCGCTTGCCGTCACAGTGGGCTTGGCCGTGCTGCCGGACGCCTTTGTGACCAGCGGTGTGACCGCCGTTTGAGCGGGGTCGCCGTTCTGCGCAACAGCCAACGTGATCGTGTGGCCGATGTCCTCCTTGGCCAGCGTATAGGCGCTGTCGGTCGCGTCGGGGATCGCAACGCCGTCGCGCTGCCATTCATAGGTGATCGTGCCGGTGGGCGCTTCGCCGTCCGCGCCGGTCAGCACCGCGCGGAGCGTTTCACCGTACTTCGCCGTGCCGCTGATCGTGACGCTTGTAAGGGAAACGGTCTTGATCGTGATCGGCACATTGACCGTCTGCGCCTTACTTTTCAGGACGCCGCTGGCAGTTTTCGCCTCGTAACGAATCAACACGTTGCCGTCATCGAGGTCGGTGATGATGCCGGTCTCAGGAACTTCTTTATAGCTTGTGCCATCCGTGCTGTACTCAAGCTGCTTGGCAATTTCCAGATCGGACACGGTGATGCGCCCGTCCTTGGCGCTACCGCTTGTCGCACCGGCCACGGTGAACAGCGCCTTACCCGGCGCGTTGGGCCGCGTAATGGTGAACTGCGTCGCGCCCGAAGCGGGATAACCGTCCTCGCCGTCCTTTTTGGCGACGCGGATGTAGTAGGTCTTGCTGCTCTCGTTGGACTCAAGCAGGTTCTCGCCGCCGCTGACCGTGTTCGTGTTGGAGAAATCGGATTCCTTGCTGATCTCATAGGTCACGCCGCCTTGTGTAAACGTGTCCGCGAACGTCTCGCTCGTGAAGTTCACAAAGCCAGCGTTAAAGACAAGCTTTGCTTCCGGCGCGAGGGTGTATTTCTTTACGAGCGTACCCGCGTAATTCGTGCCGTCCTTCGGCGTGACCGTCACCGTGACGATGCTCGGCGTGCCGGTGGGGCCGCTGTATTCAACCGTATAGTCGTTGGCGCTCACCGTCCGCGCCGTTTCGCCGTAGCTCACGGTAAACGTCGGGCGCGGGTTGATCGGATCGGCGCTGGTGAACGTCACCGTGACGTTTTCATCCTCCAGATTCTTCTTGATCGGGCCGATGGCGGCGGAGGTCTGCGTAGGCTTTTCGTTGTCGGCGTAGGTGGTGCCGTCAGACTTCTTCGTCTGCGAGATCTTCACGACGATCTTTTTGCCCACGTCGCTGTCAGTCGGCGCATAGGTCGACGCCGTGCTGATGGGGTCACCGGTGGGCTCGCCGCTCTCGTTCGCGTAGTACCACGCATATTCGAGGTCGGTGGCAGTGGTGCCCGCCGTCAGGGTGTCGCCGGTCTGCGGGGCGCTACCAGTACCGGTTCCACCGCCAATGGTCAGCGGTTTGGTCGTATCCAGCGCGGTGTAGTTTAAGACCGTGACCGTGATGGGCGTCGCAGCGAGCGCGTTATAATTATCATCCTCTGCAACCGAGACGTTGACGGTCACGCTGCCCGCGTTTGTGCCAGAGGTCAGAACACTGCCGTTTAATGAGCAGCCTTTCGCATCGCCGCTGATTTCATAGCTGACAGCTCCCGTCGCGCCGTTCATTGTGACGTTCGCCGACAGGTTGACGGTATTGCCGCCCTTGGCGACGGACGCGGTGCTTGCGACTGTTGCGGGGTTAGCAGCCTTATTGACGGTTACCGCCACGTCCACATTGCTGACTGCGTTGTAGTTTGCCGTATCCGTCGGTGTGAAGTTCGCCTTGAAGGTATGGTCGCCAACAGCGCCAACGCTGGTTGTTCCGGCATCTGCCCACGCCCAGGTTCCTTCCGTGTTACCGGCCGGGTTGGTCAGCGTCACATCGGCAAGGGTCTCGCCGTAGGTCGCTGTTGCGGTAGGGGCGGTCGCGGTCGGAGTCGCCTTGGCAACTGTCACCGTCACGTCCACATTACTCACGGAATTATAGTTGCCGGTATCTGTCGGCGTGAAGTTCGCTTTGAACGTATTGGTTCCTACATTGCCGACGCTGGTCGTTGTCGCATCATTCCACGACCACGCGCCGTTATCCGCGTTAGGCAGGGTCACGTTCGCAAGTGTTTGACCGTAGGTAGCAGTCAAGCCGGTGGGGACTGTATAGCTCGGCGCAGCCTTGTTGATGGTCACAGTCACTTCCTTGGTCGCCTGTGCGTAATCGCCGGTTTCCGCTGCTGTGACAACTACGGTGGCCGTACCTGCTTTCTTGATGGTCAGCGCGCCGGTAGTGGGGTTCACTTCGATGTAGTCCCCGCTGCCCTCCTCCACGGCATAAGTAATGGCCCCGCCGCCCGTGGTGGGTTCGGTCACGCTGGCGCTGACGCTCTTGCCCGTGTCGCCGTAGGTGGCGGTCACGTTCTCAGCGGTGATGGTCTGCGCGGCTTTACTTGCATATCCATACACCTCAATTGATGTGACGCCATCCATATCCCAGTTTGTATCTTCTGTGATACACCCTCTGTCACTAGAATGTATCTCAAATGGTGCCTCGGTATCCGTGATAGGTTGCTTGTTATTTTGGCGGAATACGCATTTGTTAATAGTGTATCCTTCTTCCGCTGTAACAGACAGGGAACCTACATCAAAAAAAAGCCATCCATACGCATCACTGTACGACGTAACGTTTGTAGCAGTAACACTAACTACTCCACTTTTAGTTTCACTGTAGGTAGAGCTACCTCCGAAGGTGAGGGTGGTTAGCAGTTCCTCGGTATTATCCGCATACGCCGTCAAGCTCATGCCGGGGAACATCCCCAGCACCAGCGCGAGGCTGAGCAGCCAGCTCAAGGCTTTTGTTCTTGTTTTGTGTTTCATTGAAATACCTCCCTTGGTGTATCTTTAACTGTTTGGAAAAGTTTAACGTCTTGCGGGAATCCGCAAGACGTTTTCGCATATGCGAAAACGTCGCCCGTTCGGTTCGGCGGCGGCTTCGCCGTGTGGGCGGGGTGTCGGTGCTCCATCGCTGCCTCCTGTCTCGAATACCACATACTGTGCAATATGTGGTGATCGCATACAAATAGATATTATAATTATAGCAAATGCCCGTCAGAATTACAATGACGTTTTTGTAAATGATTCGCTTTTTCGGTTTGTTTCGACCTCTGCGGGCACAGCATATCCAGCCGGACCGCCTTTTCCGTCGGCGTCTGGCTTTTTGTGCTGCGAAAACAGCGCAGTTTCCCTTATGGTATTCGCGTTCTTCGCTCCTGCTTTTGGGGTCGCCGCTGAAAACTTTACCACATATTGCACAGAATGTTGTACTTATAGAATCAGGCGGAGCTGTCCGAGCTGCCGCCTTTCTTCTTGCCCGCTCCGGGCGGTATAGATGCGGGTCGTTTCGATGCTGCTGTGTCCGAGAATGTCCGCAAGCCTCACAATGTCCTTGAACTTCGCGTAGTGCGTCCGGGCGAACAGGTGGCGCAGGTTGTGGGGAAAGACCTTCTTCGAGAGCACCTTCGCCGCCTCCGCCAGCTTTTTGAGCATCTTCCAGATATTGCTGCGGTCGAGCGGCTTGCCCGTCCGGGTGACGAACACGCTGCCGCTGACAATGCCGCGCCTCTCGCAGTAATCCGCGAGCTTCTTCGCCAGCGCGTGAGGAATGAGAATCGTCCGCAGCTTGCCCTTGTTCTGGATGGTAGCCTCACCGCACTCCAAGCTCTCCACGGTGATTGCCTTTAACTCGCTGACCCGCAGACCGAGGGCGCAGAGCGTCTGCACCATCAACGCAAGGCGTTCGTTTCCGTCGTTCTCAGCGGCGCGTACCATGCGCTCATACTCCTTGTGGGACAGCTCCTTGTCGGCGTCAAGATAGAGCTTCCGCTGAATTGGCAGATACTTGAGCCGCCAGTCCAAGCCCAGCAGCTCAAAAAACACGTTGACCGCGCCGAAGATGGAATTGACGCTGGACGGCGCGTAGCCCCGCTCCGTGAGGTAGGCGCGAAACCCCACCAGCGCCGCCTTGTCGGGGATGCCATCGGGGGCGTAGTCCATCAGCAGCCGCAGATCGTGGGCGTACTTGGAGATTGTGGCGGGGCTGTATTCCCGCTCCGCGAGGGAAAGGGCAAAGCGCCGTGCTTCGGCGTCGGTGATAACGAGCATGATAGGTTCTCCTTTTCCGTAAAATGGGTAAAAGGAAATTATATCACGCTCGTTTTTTGGGGGTTTATGTGGTCTCATAATCGGATGTAGTCCGTACCAACACCCGTCGTGAGCCGAATCAGATGATCCACCGATATGTTCGGCTCGACCTCCTCCGCACCGAGAAATCGAAGCAGCGCGGCAAGACAGTCGTGCAGGCCGTTCTGCTCATCGCGGTTGTAGACCGCGGCATAGTCCGGGTGATTGTGCCAGATGGCGTTGCCCAGCGCGGCTGCGTCGATCAGCGGGCTGGACAGGATCTCCGGGAACTCCTCCAGCAATTCAAAGAGCGCGAGGCAGCCGTGTTCCTCTGCGAAAAACAGGTAACCCAGCGTCGTGTCGATGCCGTGTTCCAGATCGTACTCCGTCTGCTCCGCAACGCTCATCGTATAGCCGGAGAGCGCCGCGCTCCACAGCGGATAACAGACGGCGATCATGCGCTTGCCCTGATCCGTTTCCAGCGCAAAGACGCCGTTGATGATGGGCTTGTAGCGCGTCATGACGCCGCGCGGCGTATGAATGGGCGCGGGGAAATTGCCGAAGTATTCCGGGTTGTTCTCCATCGCATAGGCGGCAGTTGTCAGGAGCGTTTCGCCGTCCGGCGTCGGCCTGCCGTTTTGAACGCACCATCTGGCGACCTCATAGGCAACGACGCTCCTGCCGCCCTGCGGATGCTCCAGATGATACGCGAGCAGATCCGTGTGGTGCGGCAGCGGCAGACCGTACTCCTTTGCCGCGGCACTGATGCTCGGTGAGCTGCGTTCTACTATGTAATACTCATTTGCAACTCTCCCGCTGCCTTCACTTGCCACATACCACACGCCGGGGCATTGGTATTCCGCCTTGATGATTACTCCGAGGTCGTCGGACAGGTCATAGGGGAAATGTTCAATATCATTCATAAGGACTCCTCCTTTTGTTTTCGACTATATCACAAAACAGCGAAATAGTCCAGCTACATGAACTATTCTATATTTTGCAAACCATATAATGTTGTAAAATCAGCATTGAGGGTGAGCAGATGCAACTCAACGAAGCAATCAGCAAGCGAATCACGGAATTACTCCAAGAGCGCGGTATGACGCAGTATCAGCTTTTTGTGAAGAGCGGCTTGCCGAAATCAACGATCAACAGCGTCGTAAATTGCCTCTATGACTCTGTAAAATTGCGCGTTATCCACGAAATGTGTCAGGGACTCGGCATTGATCTCCCTGAGTTTTTCAATTCGCCTCTCTTTGACGAGGATAATCTGGAACCATAGCCAGCGAAATCAGTCCTGTGGGATAGATTTCTTTCTCTGTGATATCTTCTCCGATAGAGTGAGTCCTTCAAGGCGGTCCATGATGAACCCGTCCTCGGTCCACAAAAAAGCTGCATTCTCCCCTTGGCGGGAGGATGCAGCTTTTTCAGCCGTGTTTCGCGGTTGCCGCATCAGCGGCGAGCGAAACGGCGATTATCACGGCGGCGCTCTCGGCGAGGTGCGGATCGTGTAGAGATTGGATGTGCGGCTGCCGTTTTCCCGGTGTCGCGCCTGACGTTCGAGGAAGCCCGCGCGTTCCAAGTCGTCCAGCGCCCGCTTGACCGTGCTGCGGGAGAGGTGCAGGTCGGAGGCGATGCACCTGATCCCCGGCCAGCAGAAGCCGGCCGCGTTGGAGCGGCTCCGCAGGTACATATAGACCGTCACGTCGCGGTGCGGGAGGTCGGCGGCATAGATCGAATCGAAGTATCCCATACGCGCCGCCTAACTTCCGCGGACATGACAGGCTTGACGCGTTTGCCGCGTGATGGCGGCCTCCAGCTCCTTTTTTTCCGCGTATGCCACCGGGCGCTGCGCCTTCTCCGGCACCTGATAGGGTTCTCCGAAGCGGATGCCCCAGTCGAGGAACAGCCGCAGGCGCACCCGCATCGGATGGACGCCGGTTTTCATGACCACGAAGCTGCCCTTTGGCATGGACTTCAGCTCGTCCGCCGTCATGAGCGGCCGCTCCATCATCTGGAGCGTCTGTGAGCTTTCGCGCCCCTTGCTCACGGAGCCGGAGAGGATCGTCTGGCTGCCCAGCGACCGGGAGAGCTCCTGCGCCGTCTGCGAGCCGGGGGCGAAGCCTCCGAAGATGGACACCTGGCAGTTGTCCACGATGATCTCGCTGCCTTCCTTGCCGTAGTTCTTCTGGAGCTGGCCGGTGATGCTCTGCACAATCGGCACCAGCATGAGGCCGCGGGAGCAGGAGGCGGAGAACATCAGCTCCAGCGACTGGATCGGCGGGCAGGAGCCCAGCTCGTCGGCGTAGAATACCACGCGGTTCTTGAGCCGTCCGCCGTTCTCATCCGCCACCGTCAGGATCTCGCGGTACAGGTTTTGGATGATAAGCGACACCATGAAGTATTTGGTCGTGTCCTCCTCCGGCAGCACCACAAAGATGGCGGACTTCTCGCTGCAGAACTTCTCCGCGTCGATGGCGGTCTCGAAGCATAGGATCTGCTCCATCCCGGAGTCCAGAAAGGCGTTCAGGCGCGAGAGCACCGTGGAGAGGACGGACGCCATGGCCTGCTCCGCGCTGTTGAGTGCCGAGCCTGCGAACCATCTTGCCTTATGGTTTGGCGGGAGCTTCTCCATCAGCTCCTGAAACTGTGACTTGCCCTTGGTCTTGCTCGGCCCGACCAGCTCCTGCACCAGCTTGAACACGCTGACGATGTGCCGCTGCTCGATGGGATTGCCCTCCGCGTCCCTGTTCGGCAGGTACTCCGCCACCAGCAGGAGCATCGCGGTCAGCAAGCCCTCGGCGGCGTCATAGAAGAACTGGTTTTGCCCGTAGTTGGCTTCGCTGCCGCTGGTGTTGATGAGCGTCTTGGCGAGGATCTTCGCGTACTTCTCTGACTTCGCCTTTGCCGCGAGGTTGTTCGGGTTCGCCTTGTAGACGTCCATGTACTTGTTAATGAGGTGCAGCAGATTGTTGCCGTCCGAGCGCGTCGGGTTGCGCAGATCGAGGACGGCGATGTGGCAGCCGTAGCAGTCCCTGGCGATGCCCGCGTAGTTGCGGAACAGGTCGCCCTTGGTGTCCGTGCAGAGGAAGGACATCCCGGACGCGAGGGCGTACTCGATGTTGGGGTATAAAAAGAACGCGGTCTTGCCCGCGCCGCTTGCCGCCGTCACCAGCGCGTGGATGTCGTTCGTATCCACCAGCGCGGTGACATGATTCTTTGGCCCCTCGCAGCCGAGGATCAGCCCCTGCTTGTTTGTCGGGAGATTCTCGCCCTTGCGCCACTTCTCCGGCTCGAACGGCACGCGGGTGTAGGTGGCGCGGATCTCCTTCGCCGTCGCCCAGCGTGCCGTGCCGTGCTGTCCGTCGCCAACCGGGCGCGTCTTGATGCCGTTGAGCGAGTACATCTGCTGGTGCGTCCCGATGACAATCAGCGCGACCAGCATCACCGCGCCGATGAGCGCGAAGGGCGTGGTCTCCGCAATGCCGCGAATCACATTCCACAGGTCTGACATAGGCTCTGCACCTCCTGTTCCTCGCGCTGCGCGACGAGATCCTCGTTCCAGTCCTTGCGCTCCGGCAGGAGCCGCACCGCCTCCGCGCCCCACGCCTTTGCCGCCTCCGCCATGCGCGCGCAGGCTTCGCTTCCCGCCTTGTCGTTATCAAGGCAGAGGTACAGCCGCTCGATGGGCCGCGGCGTCATGCCCGTCATCTGCTCCACCGGCAGAAGCGACGTGCCGCAGCACGCGACATAGCTGTGTTCCTGCCAGCCCTCCGGGTGCATGGTGATGTAGGACAGCAGATCGATGGGCGCCTCGAACACAAACAGCCGGTTGTCCGTACCGATGTGGTGGAAGCTGCAGCGCGGGTCGCTGCTCTCCACGTTGATGCGGAAGGTCTTGCCATAGCTGTTGGTGCTTCGCAGGTGCGCGTGTCTTGCCTCGCCGCTTTCGTCCGTGCCGACAAACACGCAGTTGTGATGCTCCGCGTCCTCGTAGAGCGTACCGGCGTGGGCGAAGTGCGAGATCACGTCCGCGTCGATGTGCCGCTGCTTGATGAGGTAGGCATACACGCAGCGCATATTGCCGTTCCGCTCGGGCAGCTCGAAGGGCTTGCGCGGCGGCTCCGGCGTATCCCGCGCGGTCGGATAGGCGGCGCCCTGCTCGCCGTTCAGGAGCAGCGTCATCGCCTCCGGGTAGGTCTTGCGGTAGAACCGCTCGACAAAGGACACTGGCCCGCCGCCGCGCTGGGCGGCATGGTCGTACCAATGGCTGCCGCGCACGGTGACGCTGTGGTCGCTCTCCAGACGCTTGTCACGTCCGGACTTGATGAGCCGTTCGCCGCGCAGCCGCAGGAACTCCTCGAGGTCGACCGCGCTTGCGCGGAGCTTCTGCTCCTCGGAAAAATAAACGTAGTTTGCGATATGGATCACCCCTCACATTGAATGATGCATGGTGTGTTGATACTTGTTGTTGAGTTCGTCCTCGTGGTCGTCGATCTTATGCCCCAGCGCCAGCCGCTTTTGCAGGATCTTCCGGCGGCGCTTGGAGTCGACGCGCGCTCCCACGGGGTTAGCTGGCGGCGGCGTGGTGCGGAACACGTTCCCCATGTGGTGCAGGAGCCGCGTGACCGCGAGCAGAAGCGACGGGTCCCGCTGCTCGTCCATGTGCTCCAGCAGGAACTGCGCGTAGATGTTGCCCTGCTCCGCCGAGCGCCTCAGCCAATCAGCCGCCGCGTCTCGGTCGCGCTCCACCTGCTTGCCTTGCAGGAGCAGCTTCCCCAGCAGATACTGCGCCCACTGGTTGCCGCGGTTCGCGGACGCTTCCAACAGCTCCGCCGCCCGATCCGTGTCCCGCGGTACGCCGTCGCCCGTGAGGTGCAGCTTGGCGAGGCGGTACTGTGCGAATTGGTTTCCGTTCCCCGCCGCGCGCTCCAGCCACGGCGCCGCCTCCCGCAGCCGCCCCTGCTCCTGCAGCAGCACGGCAAGGGCGTACTGTGAGTAGTCGTTGTCCGCCTCGGCGGAAAGGCGGAACCACTCCTCTGCGGCAATCAGGTTCGGCAATCCGCAAAGCCCGTCGCGGTGTGTCTTGCCGAGCTGATGCGCTGCCACCGTGAAGCCCTCGCGCCACAGCCGTTCCAGCGTTTCCGCCGCCGCCATCTTTTCCTCTGCGGTTGAGTTCTCATCGTACAGGATCGACTTCGCCTCACGGTACTCCTGTGCTTGCCGCCAGACGCTGCGGGGTGCGTCTTTGTCGTCATCAGCGATTTCCGGTTCGCCGTCCGCGTCCGGTTCGGCCGCGTCCTCGTCCTCGAAGGTCACGACGCCCAGCCGCAGGTTCTCCGCCTCGCGGATGACCATGTTCTTGATCGCGCGGAACTCCTCCTGCTGCGAGAGCGGCCGATGCTCGCGCGGCTGCTGGCGGTAGTAGCCGTCCAGCTCGTCCTTGAGCCGGTTCCACGTCTCATAGCACGCGGCGACCTTCGGCAGCTCCGCGAGCGCGTCGACGATCTCGTCCACCTGTGCCTTGACCGGTTTCTTCAGGCAGCCGTAGACCTTCTTGCCCCTGACTGTTTCCAGCGTCCGCGCCAGCGCCGCCAGCTTCCGCTCGATGCCGGGGTTGTCGATCACGGTCTGGTTGAGCTGCCGCGCCAGCCGCGTCATGGCTTCCCGCGCCGCGGCAGTGACCTCCTTGTAGCTGACGTCCTTTCTGGCGTACAGCTCTTGCAGCTCACCATGAAAGATGTCGTTGGTCAGCTTGGACTGGATGTTGAGCAGCCCGTCTTTCGAGAGGTAGCCTTCATCGGGATTGTCCGACCACGCCATGACGTGGACGTGCGGGTGCTCGCCCTCGTCATGGAACGCGGCGTACCAGCGCAGGTGATCCGGCTGGACCTTCAGCGCCGCCGCAAGATCGGTCTGCCTTCTTCGGAGCAGCTCGCGCCACCCCTCCGCGTGATCGTAGCCAAGGCGCGCGGCGTCCTCACGGCGAAGCGAGTAGATGATCGTCCACACGTTCCCGCCGTGCGCTTCGAGTTCCTTGAGCGCGGCGTCGAGCGACACCGTTTTGCTTCTGCCGAAGAGTCCGTGTTCGCTGTGGCGCTCGGCGCGGGGACGCAGGGCGATGTACTTCATGTAGCCGTCGCGCTGCTGTGTCTCGCCCGCGTGCGTGTCGAGCGCCATCGTGATGAGCGACGAGGCGTTGGAGACGGTCGGCGCGGCGGCGTAGTCTTCGTACTCGAACGAGTCCTTCGCGTCGGGATAGTCGCGGAGCAGCTCCTCGATGAGCTGCTGTTGTTTCTCCGTCGCGGGGCCGCTGCCCTCGATCTTCTCCACGCGCTCGCGCGTCGCAATGTACTTCATGTAGCCTCCGGCCTTGCCCGCCTTGATGTATGCCGGCTTCTGAATGAGCCGCGCCACTTACGTCAGCTCCTTCTGGAACTTGAGCGCGTCCTCGAATCCCAGCACACCATGGATGCGCGCGATGGTTTTGATGCAGGTGCCGGTCAAGCTCTCCAGCGTTTGCAGATCGACGTCCGTATCCGCCGCGATGAGGTTCGCCATGATCGCGTCCTGTACCAGCAGCTTGAACAGCAGCTTGTCGATGCGCTCGCCGAACACGATGAGCTTGCTCTCCAGCACCTCGGCGAGTATCCGCGGCAGGTACGCGCCCGCCTCCTGCGCGTGGAGGTAGCCGGTGTAGAAGCGGATCGCCTTCTCGATGTACTCATTTTGCGTCGTGCAGTTATCCGAATGATAGGTCTTTTTCACCATCGCCCACGTCTCATTTGTCAGCCAGACTGTGTGTCTGGCTTTTTCTTCACTCATTACCCAAAACCTCCTTTTTGCCGATTAGCGTCAGCGAAAATGGCGCAAAACTGCGCCATAATGCTCCGTAGCGCGGAATAGAGCGTTACCGCTACATTTCGTGCTGAGAATCAGCGCCTTTGGGGAACGCTGAAAAGGCGGCCCGCACCGCGGGTCGCTGTGAACCGCGTCGACGCTTTAGCGTCGGCGCTTTTTCCTGCTGACAGGTAGCTGCCGTCCAAAATCGCCGCAAACGCCGCGACGTTTCCCCAGTGGGTACGGACGCTACTCCCGCCGAACGAGCCGCACACAGCGGCAACAAACGCCCGACACGGCGAGCTGTGTCCGGAGGCGCCCGCTGGCGTTTCAGCGTGCGCGCACTCACATCGACGGCGCCTCCAGCGCAGTTTCCTGCTCCTCCGCGCGCAGCGGGCGGCTGCCGTGCAGGGACACGTCCGGCGCGATCTCCTTGCCGTCGAGCACGGCGAGGAAGCGTTCCCATCGCTTGTCGTTCGACAGCGTGCTCTTGCGCTCCGCCTGGTACGCCGCCGCGCTCACATCCTTGAGCTTGAACCACACCCAGCCCTCGGCGCCTTTCAATCCCGCCATCTGGCCGCGGTCGAAGTCGATCTCAAACGCGCCGCAGACGCGCCCGGTGTTTTCCTGCCGCTCGTTGGCATAGCGCGTGAACTCTCCCGCGGTGATCTCCTGCGCGGCGGCGTAGTAGTGTCGGAAGTCGGTCGCGGCGTTCGCCCCGCGCAGGTAGCGGCGCAGCGCACAGGCCACCGGCAGAAAGTCCAGAGGCTCGTCCACAAGGAAGATGCTCTGCTCGTTGCGCTCCGTCACCTTGAAGACAGCGAAGCGGCGGTTGGCCTCGCGCAGCTCATCCTGCGCTTTGCGCTCCTCGTAGATCTCTCTGCTGATCTGCTCGTACTTGTAGTCCGAGAGCAAATTGTTGCAGAGCTCGTCGAGGTAGCTCTCCAGCTTTTCCTGTAGCGTCTCGCCCTTGATGTGCCGCTCCAGCGCGTCGTACCAACGCTCGTCCAGCCACAGCACGATTTCTCTACTGCTCATGATGTGCCTCCTTCTTCTGTTCCGTCTGTTGGGGAGCCGATGGACTCGGCTTCGGCTTGGGCGCGGGATGCGAGGGACGCCTGGGCTTCGTCGGAGCGATCTTGCTCTCGACGTAGCCGCGGGTGTCCTCCGGCACCGTTTTCTCATACAGCTCGGTGAGCATTTTCTCCAGCTCCTTCTGCGCGCTGCTGCCATCCTGCGCGAGAAAGTAGTTCAGCGCGTCGAGCCGTTCGGGTTCGATGCTGACCGTCAGTTCGGTTTTCTCCATGTTCGTTCTCCTCTCCGTTAGTCATAGCTGATGTACGGGATCTTCAGCCAGTGCGTGAAGCCGCGCTCGGCGAGCTTTGTCTTGACCACGCCCTTGCTCGTCCCGCTCGCCTCGACCACATCCCCGCCGCCGACGTAGACGCCGATGTGTCCGTCTTTCCAGACGGCGAGTCCGGGGATCTCCGGCATCATACTGACAGGGCCGCTCTCGGTCGCGGCGTGGTACATGGCGTTCGCGGTAACGTCCGGCATCCCGTTTGTGCCGTAGCGGATGGTCAGCACGTCTGGATCGAACCAGCCATAGCTCTTGATGAGGCCGACGCAGTCCGTTGTCCTGCCGCCCAGCCACTTGGCACGGATGACGCTCTCGAAGCCGCCGACCATCTCCGGGTACTGCCGGATCAGGGATTGCAGGGACGCTTCCGTCAGCACGTTGCCGTAGCTGCCCCACACATAGCCCCAGCCGGAGCGCCATGCGTACTCGACGTAGACAACGAGGTCGGCGGCGTTCTTCGTGCCGGGGTTCGTCAGCACCGAAGCGTCCAGCTCGACTCTGGGATCGGCGCCGCGCAGCCAGCTCCCGCCGCTGCCGCCGCTGTCCGCGGTACCGGCGATCATGGCGTAGATCTTCTCCACGTTGCCGCGGTCGTCGTCTGTGACCTCGCGTTCCAGCAGCGCCGCGGCGTTCGCGTAAGCGGTTTCCGTCGATACCGGCACGTTTACGGTGTATTCTTCTTCCTCTGTTGTGGTCTCGCCGGTTCCGTCGTCCGTCACCTCCACCGTCCGCGTGCGCGTCTCGGTGGTATAGAAGCAGCTGGCAAACTGCGCCGCCTCACGGCGCGACGGCGCGTCCTCGCCAAAGCAGAGGGCATAAAAAGCAGCCTTGACGCGGGTTGCGTCAAGGCCGCCGTCCTCCGCGTTTTCGTTGACGGTCTGGATCGCGGAATCCAGACGGGAGAAGGCGGTTTGCATATCGGCTATGTGCTCGCGGAACTCCCGCGGCACCTGCTCGGTGTAGCTGACGCCGTAGAAGCAGGCGGAGATCGCCGCCTTGTTGTGAGCCTCGCCGCCCCCGCCCACGGAGCAGAGGACGGCGGTGACGAGGATGATGGGGGACAGCACGGCGGCGAGCAGCCAGCCGATTGTCTCGCGGTTGTCGGAGAGCGCCGCCGCGCCGAGCTTTGCCAGTGCCGCCGTCACAGCGTCATCCCTTCAAGCTGTGGGGTTTCCTGCTCTGCCCCTTCGCTCTGCTCCTGCGGGTGAAGGTCGTTCCAATACTGCTGCACCTCGTTTGCGGTCTGCTCGTCGATTTCAAAGCGGCTGTGCTTCTCCGCCCACGCCCGGTATTGGTCGTAGTCCATTCCCTGATCCAGCAGGTGCTTGGCAGCTCCGGCAGCGCCGTTCCTCATGCAGATATCCATGGAGAGGTAATCGTCCGGGCGCACCTTCCAGCCGCGCTTGAGCAGTTGCTCCGCCATCCAGAGCCGGTCTGTGGAGCAGGTGTAGTTCTGCAGGACGGTCGGCGTGTCGGCTCCCGGCTGGAGCCCCTTGCTGAGCAGCATCTGCGACATGATCAGCTCGCCGCCGCAGCTCATGCGGACATGGAGGCCGGTCGGCGCCGCGGCGATCCACTCCTTGGGCGCAATGGCGATGAGCTGGTGCCCCATCGCCTTGTTTTCGCCGCAGGCGTAGTCGATGACCTCGCCGTAGTATTCAGGTCGTGGCTCCGCGACATAAGCCTGATACTGCTCCATGAGGAAGCGGACGCGCTCGACGTCACCGATATCCACCGCGCGTTTGCTGGCGGCGAGATACGCCTCGTCCGTGATCTTCTCCGCTTCGGCGAGCAGACAGACCGCCATCTTTGTCCCGACCGCTCCGGCGCGTCCCGCCGCCTCGATGAGCAGTTCGTCCGCCCGCTCCGACACCCTGGGGAGCATATCCTTGAACGCTTCCAGCTCACCGTCGCGGACGGCAAGCACCGCCTTGTCGAAATCACTGATGCGGAGCGGGCGTTCTCCGACCGTGTCCATGTAGGCGGTGATGCTCCCCGCGGCGCGGCGCAGGAGCTTCTCGACGCGATCTGTCTGCGCCAGCGTCCGCTCCCGCTTCTCTACGAGCGCCTCGATCAGTTCCTGTTTCTCCTCCGTGTTGAGGCAGAGCACCATGCCGCTCTCCGGCTGGCGCCCGTAGCCGTGAAACGCCTTCGTGATCGCAGAGGCGATGAGGAACATCCTGTCCAGATCCGCGCTTGTCTCGCCGAGCGTCTTGCCGGTGAAGTATGACTTGGTGACGCTCCTGCCGTCCTCATACCATTTGAGGTATGCGTCGAGGTAGACGCCCTCGCTCCCACCGTAGTCGGTGGTAACGAAGATGTCCGCGCCCTCCGGGATGAGCCTGCCGTCCTGCCAGTCCCTGTCCAGCAGCAGGTATTCGTCGGGCAGCATTCCCATGCTGTCGAGGCGTTGCTCCAGTTCTTTGAACACCTCCTCGGCGCTGCGCCGGCCTGCGCGCTCCATGTAGCGCGGGTCAGCTTGTTTGGGTTTCCAAAGCTCCAATTCAATCGGTTTCATGTTTTGGCTCCTCCTTGTAAAAAGAAATCCGGGGCCTCCTGCGGAGACCCCGGTCGATGGGATTGATTCAATTACCATAGCCCGATCTGTGCGTCCAGCAACTGCTTTTCCAGCAGAGGCGGCGTCATCTTCAGGAAGGTTTCTGTCGCTTTCATGTCGTACAGCCACGGCTCTACCTGCTCTGGCTCGAGCACCAGCGGCATCCGGTCATGCACCTCGCGCATGGAGTCGTTGGCAGCGGTGGTCAGGATGCAAAAGCACGGGATGCCGCCGCGCACATCGTGGATGCCCGCCATGTAGAGCACGGTGGAACCGGGCATCGTGAAGTGGTAGTTCCGTTTGTCACCGTCCCGCTCGAAGAACCCCGTGGATGGGATCACGCAATGCTGGTACCGTGTGCTTTCGGCAAAGGTGGGCTTCTCCAGCGCCGTTTCCGCCCTCGCGTTGATGATCAGCGACCTCGACGTGCGGAAGCCCCACACCAGCAGCTCCGGCGTTGGCCCCTCATCCGAGCCGAGCAGCACCGGCATCTTGCAGCCGGGGACGATCTCGCCTCGCCGCACGTCGTTCGCCGCCTTCGTGCCGAACTTGTCCTGTACCTCTTGTATAATCTGTAGAATTTCCTTACTCTGCTCTTGAGAGAACTGATAGCGTCCGCACACGTCAACCACCGCCTATATGATCTGATGTCCTTCTTGTGGGCAAGATGTAGTATAGCACTTTTGTGTCCGCTCTATCAAGCACTCCAGAAATTCCCTCTTGACAATTAGAACAGTTGTACGACAATATAAAGTTATTCAGACGCGGGAGGTGAGGCGGTATGCCACGCAATATTCTCCATGTCGACTGCAACTGCTTTTACGCAAGCGTCGAGATGCAGCGGCGTCCGGAGCTGCGTGACAAGCCGCTTGCCGTCTGCGGCGATCAGGAGGCGCGGCACGGCATTGTCTTGACGGCAAACTATATTGCCAAACCCTTTGGCGTGAAGACCGGCATGGCGATCTGGCAGGCAAAGCAGAAGTGTCCGAACCTCGTCGTGCTGCCCCCTGACTATCGGGAGTACATCCGGTTCAGCCGCATGGCGCGGGAGATTTTCGAGGACTACACCGATCAGGTGGAGCCGTTCGGCCTCGATGAGAGCTGGCTGGACGTCACCGGCAGCGTTGGACTGTATGGCTCGCCTGTGCAGATCGCCGAGGAGATCAGCGAGCGGTTCAAGTTTGAGCTTGGCATCACGGTCAGCATCGGCGTTGCCAACAACAAGATCACGGCGAAGCTCGGCAGCGACTACAAAAAGCCGGACGCGATCACGCGCATCGAGGACGACAACTACAAGGAGATCGTGTACCCGCTGCCCGTGGAGGACCTGCTCTACGTCGGCCCCGCCACCAGCCGCAAGCTGCGCTCGGTCAGAATCAGCACGATTGGGCGTCTCGCGGAATGCCCGGAGGATTTCCTTGTGCGTCGGCTCGGCAAGATGGGCGCGGTACTCAGTATGTTTGCCAACGGGCGTGACAACTCGCCCGTCTGCCGGAGCGACCACATTCAGAACATCAAGTCCGTCGGCAATAGCGCCACCACGCCGCGGGATCTTGTCTGCGAGGACGATGTGCGGATCATGCTGTTTTTGCTCGCCGAGAGCGTCGCGGTTCGGATGCGGGAGCTGGCGTCGCGCTGCACCGTGGTGGAGATTTCCGTTCGGAACTCCGACCTCTACTCCTTCACACGTCGGCGAACGCTGCAAACGCCGACCTGCTCCAGCACGGAGATCGCGGAGACGGCGCTTGACCTGTTCCAGAGAAGCTACCACTGGGATAAGCCAATCCGCAGCATCGGCGTCCGGGGCGCTGGGCTGGTTGAGGCGACCTCCGCCACACAGCTTTCGCTGTTCTCGGACGATAAAAAGCGCGACCGTTGGGAGCGGATCGACAGCGCGATGGACCATCTGCGCCATCGCTATGGGTATATGAGCATCCAGCGGGCAATCGTTCGCACCGATCCGCTGCTGGCTGGGATCAATCCGGTGGACGATCACACGATCCATCCGGTCGGATACTTTGCGGGGTAATCAGCTATGGAAGAAATACGCGACAGAAAGTTCGTGCCGGTGACGGTGCGTTTTGACGCCGAAGGCAAGATGCGCCCCATCGAGATTGAGATCGATGAGGCGCACAAATATCAAATTGACCGTATCAAGGACGTCCGCCGCGCCGCCTGCCAAAGCGCGGGCGGTGTGGGCGACCGCTATACCTGCCTTATCCAAGGTCAGGAGGCTTATCTGTGGTTTGGTGAGGGCCGCTGGTGGGTGGCGCTTAAACGGCGGTTGGCGTAAATTACGCTTCTGTTGGCAAGTCGACGATGGTCGGCGTATGCCCGACAGCCTCCACATAGCGGAGCAAGTCCTCGCGCTTGAGCCGCAGCGTGGACGTGGAAAAGCCCGGATGCCCGCTTATGGTCTCCTCTTGCAGGAGGTCGTGGTCAATGACCAGCTTCACGCGATGCTCCGTGTCGAACAGCAGCTCCAGCGCGGAGGCGGAGCCGGGGATCGTGTGGAGAAGCTCCGCCATGTGCTCCGCGGAGGCGAAGGACAGGCGGGAGCAGCCGAGCTGTGCGGAGAGATACTTCGTCTTGAACGGCTTCTCTCCGGGCATCATCAGCAGGTAGAACTCGGTCGCCTGCCGGTTGCAGAGAAACAGGTTCTTGCAGATCTTCCCGCCGAGGTGGGCTTCGATCAAACGGCAATCCTCCATGGTGTCCGCGTGCTCATGATCGACGCGGAGGAACGGGATGCCAAGCACGTCCAGCTTGTCATAGATGGCGTCCTCCTGCTCGCTGCGCGGTTCGGACGGACGCGCGGTATACTGCGTGGGATCGATGTTCATCTCTTGTCGTTCCTCCTGCGTTCAATATACGATGGTAAATCACAGCTTTGCTCTCAATTCATTCCAGTTTGTCGCTACACACAGTTCCGAACCATTATTCAAGGCCTCAAAGTGTTTTCTTCCGCAGCGTATCTTTTTGGACTCGTTGGGACGAAGCAAATCTTCGTTCTCGCCGCCCTTTGTCTCGACGACAAAATAGCTTCTCTATCTCGATTAGATAGTTTTCTTTTGCATTGCGGTTGCCAGAAAACGTGCTGTTTTTATATAATAATTTTTTGTTCCTTTCTGTCGAATCAAACTTCGCTTATTTTCTTCAGTAATTCCATAATCTCACGGTTATACGGATTTGCTTTTACCAGCTTTTCCGGTACAACCGGATTCCTTTTGGAACCGTTTCTATAGAATGCAATAATATCGGTGATCAGAGTTTCGGTATCGCTGTTCAGTACACTCATAATCTCCGGCGTAAGCTCCGAATCGTCTTCCGGTGGGAGAAAAAGAGATGTGTTCGAGTGCAGCAGGTTCGGATAATTTTCCTCTATGAGCATGAGAAGGTCAAAATCCTTTTTCGTAGTTTCCGAGTCGTCGTGAACCAGATACACACAGCCCGTTTCAGTCTCAAGATCGATCGTCTCGCGGATACTGTCCGTTTTTCCCGCGTTCTCCACCCATCCAGAATAGAAGCTTTTCATATTGAGAAGGATCGGGATAATACCGGATGAAGAAATGGCTTTGTCCCTGTCGGAATAAAAATCCTTAACGTATCCTTTTCTCAGGGGATGATACGGCTTTTGCAAAAAATCTTTATGATAATTGCTGTCAAGCATGCAATCCAGCGCCACGCCCGTTTCATGATATCCGAACACCCTGTCAAGGAACCCGCTCGGGGCGCTTCCTCCCATCACACGGCAGTTGACTTCAATAAGGACGGGACCTTTTTGATCGACCATATACTCGCCGTGAACGGGCCCGTCCGTGATCCCGAGAGCCTTAACCGTACGGAGTGCGTATTCAACGAGTTCCGTCTCTTTCCGGCCGAGCTTTGTAACAGCTTCAAGACCTCTGTATATGATGGAACCCGATGGCATTTGTTTTTTATAATATCGAAACACAGACGTCAATGCCGGCACTCCGTTTCTGCTGATTGTATTAACGATATACTCTTCGCCGAAAATACGCTCCTGCAGCAACAGTCGGTTTTCCGATTCGCCGAACATATTCTCTGCCGTCTCCTCCTGCCGGAACGCTGCTAGCAGTTCCTCTTTGCCGTGAACCAGATGAACGCCGACGGAGGCAACGCCGTGAACGTGCTTCAGGACAACGTCTTCGTTTCCCGTTTTTTCAAGAAACATAAGACAGTCTTCCCAAGAAGATACCTCCTCTCCGCGAATATATCTCAGTCCGGCTTCTTTCAGGGTATTATGCATGACGCTTTTTTGGGTCATTTTTGCTATATTCGAAAACGGGTTGCCTGTCATTCCCAGATCGTTTGCAAGACGGGTGCCGATAACAACGCCCTCCTCGCCGCCCACAAGTACAAGCAGGGGATCAAGATCGCGGACTTCCTGTAAAGTTACCGCGTAATCGGGATTTTCTTTTATGATCGTAATCGAATATTTTATCCTTGAATACTTGATTTTTCTCTCCTCGTCCATCAGTCTTCTTGCGTATCCCTCGGGAATATATGATTCAAGTATAACCGGCTCATAGCCTCTTTGCCTGATATCTTCAAGATAATTGAAGGCAGTAGACATCGGTTCGGCGACAATGATTCTGTTTTTCATGTTCTCTGTGCTCCTATCGTAAGACTTGTTGAATTCAAGCCGAATATGTATTCATGCCTGATCTTGAACAATCCGGTCAACAGCAGTTCATTCGGCGACAGTTCTCCATCGCTCCTCTTTATAGGGAAGAAGGGCTCCCCGGAGCTTCTGCACGTGAGGATATAATTATTGCCGCTCGCACTGACAAGAAAATCAACAGCGGTGTCGGCTCCGCACCGGTCGATTATGTATACTCCCATCTCCTCTGCGGCAAGACATATTTTATCGGAGATTCGGGGATCCAAAGAATTATCGGCAAGACTTTTGCCTATCCACATCCCGATATCCGCCGCATTTTCCAAAGATTTTACGGAATAACTGCAGAGAGCCTTCAAAGGATAATCTTCGTCCAAAAGCAGCACGGGCGAATATCTGCCGTTTGACTTTCTTACGATCCGGTGATTGATCCCGACTATAAGGCACAGGATCAGGATCATACTTACCGGAAATGAAGCGATCAAGCCGTACCCACCGAACAGAAGATACAGTACGCCCCCTATAACTGGAATGGAAACCACTTTATCCAGTACGCCGAGCAGCGTGGCATACAGGCTTCTGTCAAGCGTATTGTAGATGTCCCTGAGTACAAGAAGAACACAGCGCAGCGGATAATACAGAACGTAAATACGAATCAGATTTCCAATCAACTCCAGCGCACCCGGATCATGAATGTTGAATATGGCGGCGACGTAGTGCGGAAACGCGGCAAAAGCAATGGATAAAACAGAACAAACAAGCACGATCATCGCGGTAACGCGCTTACTCAAACTGCGGATTCCGTAATAGTCTCCTTCTCCCTTGAGCATGGCGGCAAACGATGCGTTATTGTCAACGATCCCCGTCAGCGCAATGGAAATAACGGAGTCCAGCTGGGCAAACAGAGACATTACGACAACACCGTTCAGACCGAAGACCAGGTTCATGAAGTGATTGCAGAAGACAGTCGTTACCAGATAACCCGCCTGTACGCTGCCGGAAGGCAATCCTTTTTTCACGATCTCCTTCACGCTCTGACCTGTTTTCCGACATTTGCATAACTTTAAGGATATTTTACCGAAACGCCAAATAAAGAGCATAGCAACTAAAACAATGATATAAGAAACAAGCGTAGCCGACGCCGCTCCTTCGCATCCCATACCGAATCCCCGAATAAAAACAACGTCCAGAATAATATTCAATACATTTGCCGAGACGACAAGTCCCATAGAAAGGAAAGGTTTTCCGACGACGGGAAGAAAATAGGTTATGTGCATCAGAAGGATTCCGGCAGGAACAAAAAAGCTCAGCACCCGTATATATACGTCAAACTCCGTTCTCAATTCTTCGGGGCAGCCGAAAATATCTCCAAGGATGGAATGAAAGACCGTCAGCAGCGCTAAAAGCAGTATGCCCGAAAGCAAAGACAAGGCGGTAGATACCGTAAAATAATGATCGGCTTTCTTCTTATCTTTCTTTCCCAGGCATTCCGCAAACAAAAGCGAGCCGCCGAGTCCCGTGACCGTATAAATCAACGAAACCGCAAAAACAATTGGCGTTCCGAGGTTGATTATGGCGAAAGCGTCTGAACTCAACAAGTGTGAAACGACCATGCTGTCCGCGAACTCGCTCAATGAAATCCCAACAGCGGACAGCATCGCGGGAATCATAAAATGCATATATTTTTTGTTCAGAACAGACCCTGTTCGTTTGTATTTTACATTGCTATAATCAAGCCTCATAATCAATCTCCGTTAATCAGCATAAAAACGTCCGGCAGCATCTCTACAAATGGAATTTGTCGAAATCTAACTCCTTAAATGGTCACGTATTAGCAAAAGAGTCTTATAGTCTCTCTGATTCCATGCTTGCACTCCGTCTCTTTCCAACACGCTCTTACTCTTTTCCAATGCGTCTTCAATGGAATACAATACCTGCCTGAATCCGGACTTTATTTCATTCTCCGTATAATTACATTCGCGTTTCGACGCTCTCAGTAAAAATCACGGTTTTTCTTGCCGCTCCGCACTTCTTCAGCAGTGAGAAGCCCAGGCGCAAGACCCGCAGCAACTCTCCAACCTTTGCGTCCTGTTTAACCTGATCGCAGGCTACGAGGATTTTCCTTATCTCTGCGATTTCGTCATCAGCATCCGGCATAGCTTCCAGCCGTGTGAGAACGCCACGCATTGTCTGACGAATCGCGGCGGTAGAGGAACTCTGCAACCCAAGCAGCCGCAAAGCGAGGTCGTAAGAATCCATCTCTGGAAAAGCGCGCTTTCCGGGTCGGTTGATGTAATCGTACAGCAGCCGGTAGAGCGTCTGCTCCTCTGACGTGGGAGTGAATTCGTCGGTCAGGAGCACTCGCTCCGGCAACTTGGCGTATTGCCTTGCCTGCACACGCAACGTGCGGAAGCAATGTCCGCTGACCTTTCCAGCAAGTTCCGGATAGTTTTCCGGTCGCCTCAGATAGCGGGCAAGAAAGGTTTGCTCATCTGGCAGAATGGTATCGTCGATGAACCAGATCATGCCGTACAAGTCCATGATGTTCTTTTCGATGGGCGTACCAGTGAGCAATAGCTTGAATGCGTCTCCGGCAATGCGATGCAACAAACGGGACACCTTACTATCCCCACGGTACACACCCGAAAGCGCGTTGGCCTCCTCGAACGCGACAACATCCCATTCAATTGCAGCGGCCTTCGCTTCCTGCGCAGCGGCGAGATCATAGGTTGTTATCACAATGCCATCGTGGTCAAAGGCGTTGCCATCAGAGACATCAAAGTCCTTTCGGTCACAAAGCACTGTGTAGGGGAGGGTATAGTGCCTATCCAGCAGCTCCAACCATTGCGCCAGCAGGTCCAAGTTGGGAATGCAGAGCAGCAGATGTGTCGCGCCTTCCAAGTATCGCTGCGCCAGAATCAGCAGCGCCTCGTGGCTCTTTCCCAGTCCTGCTTCATCACAAAGGATGACGCCCTTTTGCCACGGAGAGCGCAGCGCAAAGCTCGCTGCCGCGATCTGGAAAGGGTAGGCCACGATGTCAGAAGCGGCAAATACTGGTAGCAGCTTTTCACTCTCCGGAAGCTCGTCGAGCAGACGCGCCTGGAAATAGGCATGAAACGGCGTCATTGTATAACCTCCCTGAGTATCAGGCTTTGCAGTTGCCATTGATTGGTGAATCCTATTTGCTGAATGACCATGCCGTATTGAGTCTTCGCAGCTACAGGTCGTCTTCTATGTTGCAATTATAATATAGCAGCGTATCGACCGCAATCTTTTTATCGAGGAAACCTATCGGTATGGCTCAACGTCCTCCCGCATCCCCGAACAGCTCCTCCTTGTACTTCGGTGCGTGGACTTCCAGCAGGAATCGCTCCACGCCGCATTTGTAGAGGCAGACGCCGCGCTGGGGATGACGGATCAGCTCGTATTCGCTTGGTTCGAGCTGCAGGTTGTTCATGTAGAACTTCTTATCCACCGCGCCGCAGTTGAAGATGAACTGGTGCGTGGGGATGGCGAACAGCGGGCGCGTCAGCTCGCGGATGCCGGGAATGTCGAAGTCCTCCAGATTCTGACTTGCCATGATCAGCGAGGAGTCCTTCTTCCGCACGCGCTTGAGGGTGTTGCGGATATACTCCACCGTTGTGGGGCTGGACAGCCAGATATACAGCTCGTCCAGCGCGGCCGCCGTGCCGCCCTCGGTCAGCAGCTTGTCGCTGAGATAGGACAGCACATTGAACAGCATCGCGTCCTTGACGCTGCTGCTGCCCTGCAAAAGCCCCTTGACGCCGAAAACAAGGAAACGGTCGCTTGTGATGTTGGTATGGCCGTTGAAGAACTTGCTCTCCGCGCCGACGCACATGGAGTGGAGTCCCAGCAGGACTTCCTGCAGCAGCTCCCGCGGATAGAGCGCGTTCGGTTCGGTATCATAATTCTGATACGCTTCCTCGATCACCGCGTAGAGGTCGGAGAGCGTCGGGTAGTCCGCAGCCTTGAGCTGCGCGAAGTTCGTCAGGTCGTTCATACCGCGCTCACGGTACAGCCGCTCCAGCATCAGCTCGATCACGTCGATGTGCCGGTCGCTGAAATCCTTATAGGCACGGAAGAAGTCCTTGAGGAAGCTGATGTGCTGGCTGAGCCGGGAGTGCTGACGGAATGCTTCAGGCGCGTCATCATTATCGGGGTCCCCGCGGAAGCCCAGCGAAGCGGGTTCCGTGGGGAGAGGAGACACAGCGGAATGAGTGAGCTTCTGCGCTTGCGCAGAAGCGAAGGATATGGAGCTTGTGTCGACGACGTCCCATACCTTGGGTTCCAGCGGGTTGATCACATACTGCCCGCTCATGAGGTCGACGAAGCAGCCGCCGAGGTTCCGGCTCAGATCCACCAGCTCATGCTCCGGATCGAGGCAGATCACGCTCTTGCCGGATTCGATGATATTGGTCAGCAGGAGCTTGAGCAGATAGCTCTTGCCCTCGCCGGAATTGCCGAGGATGAGGACGCTGCTGTTCGTCTTGTCCTCGGCGCGGCGGTCGAGATCAACGATGATGTTGGAGCCGCAGCGATCCTTTCCGATGTAGAATCCGCAAGGATCGGTCTTGCCGGAGTAGTTGAACGGGTACAGATTCGCAACAGCCGACGCGGGCAGGACGCGCTCGTACTGGCTGCCGAACACGTTCCAGCCCGCGGGATTCACGGCGAGAAAGCCGTCACGCTGGCGGAGCAGGACGCGGTCAGCGGAGAGCTTCCCGCGCACCAGCTCCGCGAGGATCTCGTTCTGGAGCGTCTGCATGGCAACGGGGTCCCGCGCCGCAAGCTCGATGAACACGGCGCAGTGCATCAGCGGTTCACGGTTCTTGTGCATGGTGCGGATCAGCTCCTCCACATCCCGCAGGTTGGCCTCCGCCGTGATCGTCTGCTTGAGGTCGGCGGCGTTCCGGTTCATGAGGTTCTTGTTCTGCGCGTTTTGGAGGATGCGGTTTTCCTCGGCGGGCTCCACGCGGCGGACGTAGATGTGAAGCGTCACGCCGTTCTTCGCGCCGAGCTGCCGCAAGAGCGCCAGCTCGTCCGTGCCGGTGGGATAACCCCGCAGGGCGAAAACCGTGCGGTAGGAGTTGCCGAGGATATAGTGGTCGGTGTTGAACCGCACCGCGCCGGGGGCGATCATGTCGAGGAAGCTCTTGGGGGCCGGCTCCGGCTTCTTCGCCTGCTTTCGCGGAGCCGCCTTTGAGGTCAGGAACTGACGGGTTTCTTTCTTCTTCTGCGTTTTCTGCGCCATCAGCGCATCCCTCCCATCGCCATTTCTCCATCGTATTGTTCAAAGAATTCTGTGGTTACGTCCTGCTGGTAGTAGACCGCCAGCAGGCGCTGGATGTCCTGACCCATGGCTATCTGCACATGAAAGCCGCGGTCGCGGATGTCCTTTGCCATGCGGGAGAGCAGTGCTTCCGTGTTTTCGCTGCTCTGGCGCTCGAGGGCATAGGCGATTGCGAACTCCCGCGCAGAGGCGGTCGTGGTCTGGATCGTGTCCAGATGCGCCATGTCCTGCCGCAGCAGCTCCCGCACGGCGGGGTTGTCCTCCCGCTCCAGCCGCTCCTGATACCGCAGCTTGTTCTGCTGGAACGACTCACGGGAATCCAGCGCCAGCAGCCGCGCCGTGTCAATGCCGCCGAGCAACTCCATGAGCGCGCGGATGCGGCTTCGGATCACCTCTGCCGAAAGCACGGAGAGGTTATCGGGCCGGATCAAAAAATAAACCAGCTCGCCGCGCGGCGTCTTTACGCCATGGTCGGTGAGCCGGTCGATGCCCATGAGCTGCTGCGCGGACTGCCGCTGCCGCAGCTCTTTCTTTTGTTTTCTATTCATGGGGTTCCTCCCACTCGAAGTATTGCTGCTGTAAAAAGAGAAAGCACGCCGCAAAGCGCAGGAAGTCAAGGATGCTGTTGTCCTCCACGCGGATGGTGAGGAAGGCATACAGCACGGCTCCAATGAGCGGCGCGAAGCCGACGCCGTGTGCCAGAGCGAACACAGCGGCAAGCAGGGCGACGCCGATGATCGCCACGTCCCGCAGCTCCCACAGCCGCAGGCGTGCTTTTGCTTTTAGGTTGTCGGGGTAGATATACATATTGTCTCCTAACAGCAATCAGCCTGCCGTGTTTGTACGGCAGGCCGGTCACTTGGTTGTTATTCCGCGGGATGCTCCGCTTTCGCCGCGTCCAGCTTTTCGCGGATGCAGTCGATGAGGAAGTCCTTTTTCTTGATCTTCCGCTCCGCCAGATACCTGTCCAGCTCGCGTCCTTGTACTGCCTTGCGCTCTCCGTTGAGGCGGTATCGTCATCGCGGAACTCATCGACGCGCTGTCGGGCATAGACAGCGTGCCGATCCATTCCCGTCAGGGTATATGCAAGGTCTGCCTGATAACCCTTGCCGTTGCCGCCGTTTTCCGGCTGACGGTCAATCACATTGCCGACAATGCAGTACGTTTCGGGTTCCTCTTGTCCGATCAGCGGCACATTGTTGCCGCCTGTGCCGTAGCGCGCGGACATGGTCGGCGCGACGGGATGCGGTCCGGTATAGCGGCTGTCGATGCCATGGTTCTCATACAGTACGGGCTGGTTGTTGCCGCTGGTGCCTGCCGCGGAAGTAATGGTCGGGCAGGCACCCTCGCCGATCTCCGCGCCGCCCTGCTGCGTTGCCATGACTAATGGTTGATGCCCTTTCTCCTGAGATCGGGATGAGCCGGTGACGCCCTCTGACAGATCCATGCGCTTGCCGCCCTGATCGTTCAGGCACAGCACCGCGGGCACCATGTTCGTGCCGCTTTCCGCGCTCTTGAGCGTCGGCGTTCCCTCCTCGGTATAGCCGATGCCTCCGGCGGCGGGTCCGGCTCCCGCGTTGAACGCGGCGATGAATGTCTGTTGCTTCATCCCCGGCTGCGCTCCAAGAGCGCCTGCGATATCGTGGAGATCCCGCACCTCGTCACGTTGGTTCGCCGCGAAGCTGATGGTACCTTTCAGCACATTTCTCGCAGAGACAATGCCAGCCTGCATCATCAGCGCCAGCTTGAGCTGCGGCGGCAATTCTTTGCCGCGCTCGGACGCCCGCCTCAGAATCCCAAGGCAGGCCGTCTTGGTCAAATAGTACCTTGGGTGCGGCGCGGCCTCCAAAATCCGCGACAAGGAAGATGCGACGGCGTCTCTGGGCGACACCCCAGTATTGAGCATCGAGGACGCGCCACGCCAGGGAGAAATCAGTTCCCAGTAGAATTCTCCCAGCAGATTCCCAGCGCCCGCCGTCAGGTCGAGGGACATGAACGGTATCGCACTTAATTCGGCAGATTTCCTCCAGGACAATGCGGAAGTCCTCGCCCTTTGGTTCTCCGCTGGAGAAGGCTCCGGGGACGTTTTCCCAGCACATCCATCTGGGACGAACAAACTGAGCTGGTTGTCCATCTCGTATATCTGCATCTCTCATCTCCTTTACGATGCGGACCTGCTCCATAAAAAGGCCGGAACGCGCACCGGCAAGTCCGGCTCGCGCTCCGGCGACGGAGAGGTCCTGGCACGGGCTGCCGCCGCAGATGATGTCCACGGGCGGCAAATACGCGCCATTTAGTTTTGTGATATCCCCGACGTGGATCATGTCGGGGAAGTGGTATTTGGTCACTTCAATGGGGAAGGCTTCGATCTCGCTCGCCCACAGCGGCACGATGCCATTTCGCACCGCGGCCAGCGGGAAGCCTCCGATGCCATCGAAGAGGCTGCCCATTGTGAGCATTTTGGCCCTCCTTCTTCTGCTTATTTTGTAACCGCCGCGGCGATGGTCCTTGTCGTGTTGATCGCTGATTGCGCTGTGTAGACCGCGCTCATGAGGTTGGCGCGGGTCGTGGTGTCGAGTCCGAACGCTCCCGCGATCCGCGGTACCTCGCCCGCCGAGAGCATCAGCCCCAATCCCAGCAAGGCATGGTCGCGGAACGCCATCGGGCCCGCGACAAGGATGGTGGATTGCAGAAACGCCGTCAGGCACAGGCCGATGACCTGCTTCATCCATTGGGTGAACGGATCGAGATAACCGCGCGGGATGCTGAACATATAGAGCGAGCCCACGGCGATCTGGATAAGCAGGATGCCGCCGCGCTTGAGGTTGGCGAAAAACACGTTGATCACGGCATACGCCATGAGGATGATGCAAAACAGGAACATGATCGGGCTGGTGACCACGCCGAGGCCGAAGTGCTCGCTGCCGAGCGTCTCCGACAGTCCATCGGCGGTGGTCAGCTCCTGAACGATCTCCTGTCCGACATCGCCGATGCTTCTCCCCGCTCCACTGATGCCGCGAGTGAGCGTCGCTTGCAGCGTAACCGACAGCTCATAGAGTCGCACGGGTACCGTGGTGAACAGCGAAACCGCCATGAAGCCCTTGACCGCGTTGAGCAGCACCTGACGGGCGTTGCCGCGCCCCGACGAGTATTCGATGCCGAACTCAAAAGCGCAGACCACAAGGCTCACGCCGTACAGCGCCCAGCCGAGCTGGGAGAAGAAGCGCACCACCTCCTGCACCCATACCAGCTGGAAGAGTTCAACGCCCATACTGCCCATTTGGGCAAAGAAGTCGCCGAGAAAGCCGATGATCTGCGCGTAGAGCCAATCGACAATGTTGTCCAGCACGGTCGAGGCGACAAAGTCCCATATAAACACGGGCATTGCCTCACATTCCGACGATGCCCCAAATATAATTGGGCGCGGTCAGGGTAAAGATCAGGCAGGCAAGCAGGATCGCGGGGCCAGCCCACTCAAACTGTCCGCGCTGGCGATAGTCGAAGTACGCGCTGCCCAGCTTCGCAAAGAAGAAGATGGCAAGGATCATATCCAGCGCCGGGAACACGACGTTGTTGACGATGGTCTTGAGCTGGCCCGCCGCCGCGGTCCATGTCTGCTCGACCGCACTGGCAACATCGCCCGTGCCGCCCGCCGCAAGCGCCGGGACGCAGAGCAGCGCCAGCGCCGTCGAAAGGGTCAGGGCCATGCAAATTGTTCTTTTGCGTTTCATTGGATACCTCCATTAAGTAGCAGGAGCGCCACCTTGCGATGGCGCTCCCATGTATTAGGCTTGATTCAATACCCCGTCCGCGGCAGGGGCTTCGCGGGCTTGTACACCCGCGTTGCCCAGCGGTCAGCCGCCATGATCCACTGTCCGTTGAAGACGCCTCCGGCGTCCGCGGTGTTGGTGAACTCCGTGCCGCCGATGAGCGTATTCAGCACCGTGCAGTAGACGCGCGGAGCTTCCACCTGGCGGAAGTTGGAGGGGACGACGCCGAACACCGCCATGATCTCGGTGACATACTCGCCCGAAGCAAGGCCGAGCGCCGCGGGGCTGGCGTTGAGCACATAGTTGCGGCCGGTGGAAAGATTGTCCGCGAGGACGCGGTAGTCGCCGCTGATGTTCGTCTTATACACGAACTTGTAGCTGCCGCGCACGTTCCATGTGCCGGTGACGATCTTGTCGAGCCTCACAGCGTTCGTGGGGATGGTGTCGCGCCAATAGAACGATTCGAGCGCCGTGGTGGAGTTGTTGGCGATGCCTGAGAAATCATACCGAATACTCTGACCGGGCATGACCTCGACGTACCCGCGTTTCGTGATGCTGACGTTGGTATAGAGGCTCTTGTTGGTCATCGCCGCCCTGACGATCTGACCGGCGAACTCGATCTCCACCTCGACGGGCGTCTGATCGAGCCCATAGAACTCCGCGGCTCTTGCCTCGACCAGCTTGTAGCGGCCGAGCGGCAGGGGCCGCGTCACGGCGACGCCGTTCTTGCCCGTCTTGATCGTATCCACCACGTTCCCCGCGCGGTCATAGACCTCGAAGATCGTGTTGGGGATCGGCGTACCGGCACTCCAGCCGTTCATACTGTTGTAGTCGGCACTCGTCTTGGTGATCTGGATCTGGCCCGTAATGGGCGTGTTCTTCCACTCGATCTGCGTCACCTCGCCGGACTTCACCACAACGGTCTTGAGCTGCGTGTCCTCAACATAGCCGGGGTTCTCCAGCTCGCGGACGCGATAGCGGCCCGCGTCGATGCCTTCGATATAGACATATCCCCTGTTGTCGCTGGTGTACCGCCCGACAACATTGTTGCGGGCGTCATAGAGCAGGAAGCTGACGCCGTAGATGCCCTTGCCGGTGGTTGCATCTGTCTTGTGGATCGTGATGCCGCTGTAGGCGCGGTTCGTCACGGTGACGGTGCTTGTTTCCCCGTCTGTGATGGTGAAGTAGGCCGGTGTGCTGTCGAGCTTATAGCCCGTGGGGGCTTCAACCTCCACCGCATAGTAGCTGCCGGCATCCAGCTCCACGACCGCTCTGCCGTCCGTGCCGGTGGTCACGGTCGTGACCACGCCCTGATCCATCCTGCGGATCTCGAAGGTCACGTTGGCAAGGCGCTTCGTTGTCCTCGCGGCGTCCACCTTGA
>Ga0256407_10002514_pt1 | contig 34950 bp, 22 predicted proteins | sample RumenRJG_04DNA_FD_193489 | JGI IMG/M metagenome (GOLD analysis project Ga0256407, IMG submission 193489) | Bovine rumen microbial communities from Lethbridge, Alberta, Canada - RJG_04 | ecosystem: Host-associated > Mammals > Digestive system > Stomach > Rumen | place: Canada: Alberta...
TTGAAAATATATTTCCCGCCTTGCTGAGTAATATCTTGGGTTGCGGTTGAAAAATCGTCATTGAGTGTGGTATAGGTCAAACCCGATTTGCCAATATTAAGCGTACCAATGCCATCAACAACACCACCAAAACTAATCGAGTGACCCTCTGCGGCATTAAGGTTAACAACAGCAGTTGGGTTATTTACCATCAAATCATAATATTTATAAAGATTTTTATTACCTTTAAATATAACATCACTATCATTTGCAATAAGATTCATTGTGCCGTACTGATAAATAGCCCCGGGAGCAGTTTCACTATCACTTGTAGTTATGTTATTTGTAAATGTAGAATCAACAATTGTAGTTGTAGCACCACGAGAACCAATAGCACTTCCACCCCAAACAATTGAATTGCCAATAAAATCGGTATTACTTAAATATAAAGTTCCTGCAGCAGAAGGAGCATCAATTGCACCGCCATCATCTTGTGCACTATTACCGATAAAACTTACTCTGTTGCCATTTTTACCTTCAATATGAAGAAATCCGTCATTAAACCTGATTGCACCGCCATCACCGACTTTAGCATCATTAGTACTTATGGCACTGTTGTCTTTAAACAACACATAATTATTTTTAGCGGTAATTTTCATATTAGCACCACCACTATTGAAAATCGCACCGCCGGCTGCCTGCCCGTCACCTGTAGCATTTGAATTAGCATAATTGCCAATGAAATTACTGTCAGTAATTTTTATATTGCCATTATTATATATAGCACCACCTTGTGCAACAGTACCGGTTGACGAAACACTGTTCCCTATGAAATCTGCGTGGATGTCGCCTATCGTACCGCTATTATAGATTCCACCGCCTTGGGCTGCACCACTGGTGGAAGTCGCACTGTTACCAATAAAATCTCCAACAATAGAACCAATTGTAGCATCAGAACCATAATTCATCAAAGCGCCGCCGTTGACCTCAAGCCCGCTCCCTTTGTTATTTATAAAATCACCAGTTAGACTGGTTATTGTATTATAGTTTGTTAAGCCTGAAGCACCTGCCCAGTTGCTTGAAGATGATACACTGTTTCCTATAAAATTGGCATATACCTTACCAATCGGACCGGCATTTGCAAAACCTTCGACTTCGCCACTGCCGTTTGTTGCTTTGTTAGCAATAAAGTTTGCGTAATCAGATGATTTCCCAATACCACCTATCGTACCGTTATTTACAAGATAAATAGAAGAATTAGAATTAATACCACTTGACGTATTTGCTATGAAATTACCAGATAAATTGTTTATTGTACCTGAATCGTTTACCAATACACCGTATGTAGGGTAACCGCCGCCACCGGAAGAAGTCTGGGTTGTAGTATTCCCAATAAAATTACCTTTAACATTATTGATAGTCCCGCCCCAGTTATATAAAGCACTACCATTGGCATTAACTTTAGCACTCGCGCTATTGCCGATGAAATCACCATATATATTACCTATCGAACCATGGTCATTAAATACCGCACCACCTTGTGCTCCAGTATTACCAACAGAAACACTGTTGTTAATAAAATCAGAATAAATACTGCCGGAGATAGTGCCGGCATTGTAAAGAGCACCACCACGTGCATAGCTAGCGGTGGAGGTGGCATAGTTGCCGGTGAATTGCGCAGGATTTGAACTCGTTCCAATAGAGCCGATAGTTGTGCCACTGCCGTTCCATATTGCACCACCCATTGCTGCACCAGTGTTTGCCTGCGCATAGTTGTTTGTAAATGTGCCGTTGATAGAATTAATAGTAGAAGTACCCGTGTTGTTGCATACAACACCACCTGTGGCTTGCGTAGAACCGGTATTGTTAACATAATTGCCTATAAATACACCATCAAGATTTCCTAAAGTTGCACCATTGTGATTATTTAAAACTCCGCCACCTACACCATAATCAGAATCAGCAACCCCTGATTGCACATAGTTATTGATATAGGTTCCATATATATTCGAAATTTTACCGGTGCTAAAAATTACACCATTAGGGTTACCGGTCGAACCGGTATTTTTCATCGCATTGCCAACAAAAGTACCATCTATCGTACCAATCGTACCATTGTTTGATATTATAATACCATCATCAGCACCACCACTTCCACTTGCGTTAACAGTATTATTTATATAACTGCCGAGGATATTGTTGATAGTGTGGATCGAGGTGTTGTATATCAAGCCCGAATATCCACTGCTTGCGTTGTGGGTGTTGCCACTGACAACAGAATCTATAACACCAATTGTGCCGGCATTATAAACAAATCCGCCTGCAGTGTTAGAAATAGTATTGCCACTAAAGTTGTCACTGATTTCACTGACCGTTTCACCACTATTTACGACATGTCTTGTCCCACTCGCAAACCCCGTCGGAACACCGCGCCACCATAACCTCTGCCCCATGCTTGCAGGGGGAAGTACCGACATAGTCGGGGTAGGGGGTTGAGTGTTATTGACCCCCTTTGGGCTATCGCCCATTTCCCCCTCTACAGGGGGCAAAATTTCACTCGCAATGACAGTATCTGCAAACCCCGTCTTCATGTCATTGCGAACGGAGTGAAGCAATCCAGCCGTTTGTTCAAAATCATTGTCCTGTACCACTGCATTGACTAAATAACTGGGTTGCTTCGTCGACAAGCCATTGTCTCCTCGCAACGACATGTTATTGTCACCTTGCAATGACAGGTTGCTTTCAACCTCAATCGTTTCTATACTGTTGATGCCGACTACGACACCTCTACCTCCCTCGGGGGAGGATGTCAACGAAGTTGACAGGAGAGGGTCTGAAACATTACCCTCTCTTGAATTTCTGACACTCGCTTCGCTCGCATCGAAATTCTTTTCTCCCCAAGGGGAGATAGATTCCTCAACCACAGTTGAATCGTACAAGTACGGATTTGACTCTGCAAGGGTCGCTTCGCTTGCACGCAAAGCCAAATCACGCATTACACCATCTCTTTGACCGATACTGTTTTGTACCGCATTCAAAACCTCAGGATTAATCCGCAAAATACTCGTGCTGACTATCTTGTTTGTAAACTTCGTTCCGCTCTTATTGGTCAAAAATCGTCTGCGTTTGTCCTGTTCTTCCAAAACCTGTGTCTCAATATCACTTGCACCCCTGATATTGAGAAAATTACTCGATGCCTGCGCCTGAGAATCCGCACTCAATGATGTCGTACCCAATGCCAACGCAAACATTGCCGCCGCCTTTAATGCCTTTTGCATAAACGACGGTTTTGAGTCCTTCTGCCCCTTTTTAAGGGGAAGTGCCGACGAAGTCGGAGTAGGGGTCTTTCTAACACCCCTTTTGGCACTATGTGCCATTTCCCCCTCTACAGGGGGCAAACCATAACGGTCTTTATCTTGGGATAAACGCGCATAAGACTTACCACTCCTGATTTTTGGAGTGTTACAAGAAATATTCTTACCTATATTTCTTCTTTTTTCGTCTTTGCTCATACTAATTAGTAATTCAATATTCTTATATACTTCCGCGCGATGGACATAGGCGAAAATTATAGTAATATTCACACTTGTCCTTAATGATATTATAACTTAAGTCATGTGACATATCAACCCGCTTAACAAAAATACATCTTTAGATTTAGACAAAAATCGTATATAAACCTTATATATGGGGATTTTTTATGCTTAATAATACTTTATGATTAATTAAACAGGATAGTAACATTCTTTTACATTAATTTAGGCAGCGCATTACCCGTGACCTGCCCTCTGTGCCACAATAACCTCTGCCCCATGCTTGCAGGGGGAAGTACCGACATAGTCGGGGTAGGGGGTTGAGTGTTATTGACCCCCTTTGGGCTATCGCCCATTTCCCCCTCTACAGGGGGCAAAATTCCACTCGCAATGACATCAAACCCCTCTCCCTCAGAGAGGTTATTATTCCCTTCCCTTGTTAGGGGAGGGGTAGGGGTGGGGTTACTTCAATCCTCCTCTCCTGTTTGCAGGGGAGGGGTAGGGGTGGGGTTATGCTATAATAAAATCATGGACAAAAAATACATACTCGCAAGAGAATTAAGAAAAAAATCAACCCCTCAAGAACAAAAAATGTGGAGTATACTCAGAGCAAAACAATTTCAAGGATTACATTTTGTCAGACAGTATCCAATAGGAAAATATATCGTAGATTTTGCCTGCAGGAGTAAGAAAAAAATAATAGAAATTGACGGTGGGCAACATAACGAAACTAAAAATAGGGAAGATGATGAAATTAGAACAAAATATCTTGAAGCTTTAGGCTACAAAGTAATACGATTTTGGAATAACGAAATCAACGATAATATCGAAGGTGTTTATACAAAATTGCTTGAATTTATGCAAGATTAATCATATTTATTTCACTACCTCTCCCTATCCCTCCCCTAAAATAGGGGAGGGCATTTTTATTCCCCTCTCCTGCGAAGGACAGGGGTGGAATTATCTCAATTCCCCTCTCCTGCTTGCAGGGGAGGGGGTAGGGGTGGGGTCTTACTTGCGCAAATCTTTTAACTCATACTTCAATCCGCCCTTACGGTTGAAATAACCCATAACCTTTACCCTGAAAACAGATGTCTCATCTGTAATCTTTTCATCAATAGACGGAATTAATTTTATCTTATCCTCATACTTGCCGTAACTGTGTTCCGGCTCAAATATAATTCTGTAAAGCAAATTGACAGGAATTTTGAATATCCTGATACCTTTTGCCAAAGTCTTGTTGCGCTTACCCCAAACACTCAAATTTCCGCACTCGGTCGGGATATCGTACATTCCCTCAAAATAAAGGCTCAAACCTTCACTTTTCAAAAACATTCTCAAATCACGCAAATTGTCATTGTCAAGATTGAACGAACCGTATATGTTCGCCATATAATCCTCAGGCTTTGAAAAATCAAGATTGATTATCTTGGATATCGTGTATTTTACACCTTTTTTAGTGCCGTCAGGACGCTTTTCGCCAACAAAAATTTCCTGCTCGGCAATTCTTGGCATATATCCGTCACTGATGGCAAATGTCGCATTCGCTTTAATATCATTGAATTTGTTTTTGGATATTGCGTGCAAAGTTGCATACGCAGTACCTTTGATATGGTTTGGCAAATGAAAAAATTCAGTCAATACAACATTTGAATCAATATCTGATGCGTAAAACCAAATATTTGAACTGTGATCGCTCAAATTGTATGTACCTTTTGCACTAAGCAAACCACTTGCATAATCGGCTTTTGGAATAACAAATGATGCAATATTATTTTTGAGCGAACCCTGTATATTTGCATTGCGAACATCAAAAGAGTCTGCGTAAAGTCGGTCAACAACCACTCTGCCCTGTTCAACCGTATATTTGATTTTCTTTTTGCCCGAATTTTGCTTAGGCTTTGGCTTGCCATCTTTAAACGATTCGTTCATATCCGCAATTTTGCCCTTGCGGACATGAAATTCTTTCATATAAATATCTATCGAATGAATTAAAATATCGTCACTGACACGATTTGCCGCACGAGCAGACATCTTTATAGGCGCAGAATAAAAACTGCCGATAGCATTTAGGCTAATATCTTGCGGAGTGACATTTATATTTGCATTTTTAAGATACAAAAAATCTCCGTGAGATGCGTTATACAAATTGACACTGCCTAACAAAGCATCTTTTAGAATATCCAAGTGCAAATTGGCATCAAATTCGCCGTTTTTGACATAATCACGCAGGAAAGATTTGATATAATTCACACTAATTTTGCCGTTTGTTTTGACATTCATATCAGCAAGAGTGTATCTGCCGTTGATTTTTTTGAAATTGCCTGAACCTGACAAAATCTTAACCCCGTCAGCACTGTATTCCCAATTTTCTATCTTCATCGGATCGCCGTTTTTTACGGTGTGCATTGTCAAAAGTCGGGTTTTGTCAATATTATCAAGATTACCCCATTCACTCAAAATATTAGTGCCTTTATTAAGCGTTAAAGTATAATAAACATTGACATTCTGATTGTGCGTATGATATTTGACATTAGCAGGAATTTTACCCGAAATTCCGACCGCAGGGAAATATTTTTTGGTCAACCTGTCCTGAAAAACAGACGAAACATTACCCATAACATGCAAATCATCCGTCATCATACCGGTCAGGTGAAAATCTGTCGTAACCGGCTCCGTACCGAAAGTTCCGCTTGTTTTTGCTCCGACTTCTCTGCCTTTGAAATCAAAAACCGTTTTAGGCAGAAAAACATCAACCTTTATTTTGGAAAATTTTGCACCCAAATTGTGAGTGATAACTTTTCCCGTCAAACCTCGTTTATCAAAAAACAAATCCGCATCCATTGTCCCTTTGAAATCAGAAAAATTCTCAAGAAAATTGCGCTTTTGAGGATGTTTGAGTTTGTAAAAATATAAAAAACCTTCCTCTAACTCTTTGGCAGGCAAATTTTTACCTGCAATTTTCAATCCCTTTTGCGAACCTGTCAATAAAATTTCTGATTTAGGCAATTTTACGGAAAACTGCTCAAAGCCGACACAATCTTTATAGGTTATATAACCGTTTTCACCAATAGTGACAGGGGCTTTTGAGTATTCGCTGTAAATATTTGCAAGCAAACGAGTAACAATTTTACCCTTATGTTTTTTTGACCTGATATAATCAACATCAAGATAATTTTTGTCGTTGAATTTTATCTGCGCACCCTTGATGTTAGTCACAGGAAAAAATGACATATCAAAAGATTTTTTCTCTTTACTCGGTGCGAGTTTTAAATATTTTTTCATGGCAGACAAATCGGCATAAATGTAATCTGCCGACAAATGACCATGTTTAAGCCTGAAAAGATTTGCGCCATATTTGATTTTATCAAGATGAAAAAGTTCGGTATTATTCTGCGGAACAATAAATATGTTGTCAGATTTAACTTCAAACGATAAATCTGGACTTGTCTTAACTTTTAAACCCTTGATAGATACAGGAACTCCGATTTTTTCAGTCAAAAGATTTTCATACTTCTGAACATTTTCGGGAGAAGTCAGAATATTTCACAAAACAAAAAGAAAAAATGCATAACAACCAAGCGCAAGACCCGCCGTCAGAATTAATAAAATTTTTATGAATTGACCAAAAAATTTCACAAAAACATTTTAACACAAAAAAGTAAATTTAAAAACCACCTATTCACAACTCACAATTCACGATTCACTTTTTCTACTCTTTAACCCCACCCTGCATAATATCATTTATAAAATATTTTTTTCCGAGCAAAAATACACCAACAACAGGCAAAGTACAAATTACAGAACACGCAAGCAAATCACCCCACAGGGTAATTTCTCTAAAACTTCCCTTAAATATAGCAAGCCCGACAGGCAAAGTGCGCATACTCTCGGTATTTGTAACAATTAACGGCCACATAAAACTGTTCCAACTTGATACAAAAGTAAAAATTGCAAGTGTTGAAATAACAGGAATTGCAAGCGGTAAAATTACCCTGCAAAACATCTGAAAAATATTGCATCCGTCTATTCTTGCAGATTCTTCCAAATCTTTTGGCAACCCTAAAAAATACTGACGCATCATAAAAATTCCAAACCCGCCAAATAACCCCGGAACAATTAAAGCCTGATAAGTATTTATCCACCCCAACTGACGCATAAGAAAAAACAGCGGAATAATATTCACCTGCGGAGGTGCAAGCATTGTAATTAAAACAATTAAAAATAACCCGTCACGAAATTTAAAATTTAATCTTGCAAACGCATACCCTGCAAATGCACTGATAACGACCTGCCCTACAGTTGTGACAAGTGCAACAAAAAGACTGTTTGCAAAATATTGCCACAAAGGAATTTTTTCAAACACGCTTTTATAATTTTCGGTTGTTAAAGGGGTATAAAAAAGTTTACCGCCCTGATTAAAAATTTCACCATTCGGGACAAAAGATAAATTCAGCATGGCAAAAAACGGATACAGCATACTGAATGCAATCAAAATAAGTATAAAATATCCTAAAATTTTCCGCCAATTGAACATGTGTTAATTATAGCATAATTTTTAAAGATTAAACCCTCACCAGGAACAGTTCAAAATTTTCTCTCCGAGGGAGAGAGTAGAATTTCAACTTGAGCCGGTGTGAGCAGAGGATGAAAGGCGAAGCCGATATTCGTTTAGTGCGAACACCGAATGCGAAAGTTAGAAATTCGTGTGAGGGTTAGTGTTGGGGTAAAAACCCCAACTTACACTTTAACCAATCTCTTTAACCGCTTTTATGATTCTGTCAACTGCATCCTGCACAGTCATAGTGAGTTTTTCACCGTTTGAGCGTTCGACAAATTCAACATTACCATCAGCAATTGTCTTACCAACCGTAATCCTAAACGGAAATCCGATTAAATCCGCATCTTTGAATTTAACCCCCGGACGCTCGTTTCTGTCATCTAAAACAACTTCAACACCTGAATTTAAAAGTTTTTCATAAATTTCGTTTGCAACCTTCATTTGTGTTTCATCCTGAGTACTAACAGGCACAACAACAACATGATACGGCGCAATAGCAAGAGGCCATTTAATTCCCCATTCATCATGATGTGCTTCAACCGCAGCCGCAGCCGTTCTTGTAACACCAATTCCGTAACAACCCATTATATAAGGCTGAGTTTTGCCGTTCGCATCAAGATAAACCGCATTCATAGGTTTTGAATACTTCGTACCGAGTTGGAAAATATTACCAACCTCTATACCTCTTGTAACTTTTAAAGGTTTTCCGCATTGAGGACAAAAATCACCCGCTTCAACAAGTCTTAAATCCTCAACCTGACTTGGTAATTCAACATCAACACCCCAATTTGCACCAACCAAATGTTTATCTGTTTGGTTAATTCCGATTACAAAGTTTTTAAGGTCAGTTACCGTCTTATCTGCAATGATTTTAACCTCATATTCCCCATATTTTTTCAAACCCATTGGTCCGATAAATCCTGCAACCGCATTAAAACCGTTTTCTTTCATCATTTCTTCAATTTCGCCTGATGTTGCTATTCTTATATCAAGTCCGCCTACTGCGTTCATCAACTTTGTTTCTTCAATCGCCTTATCGCCACGAATAAGCGCAATAACAGGGGCTTTATCAACAATATAAACAAGCGATTTACAAATTACAGTCTGAGGACAATTTAAAAATTTACTCAAATCTTCTATTGAGCCGACATTTGGAGTATCAATAATTTTTGCCTCATTATATCCGCCATCTGTTACAACTTCAGGCAAATTTGAAACCGCATGATTTGAATTTGCACTGTAATCACAATCATCACAATAGAAAACATCATTTTCACCTGCATCTGTGTCTGTGATTACCATAAATTCATGCGATACGCTTCCTCCGATTGCACCGGAATCAGACTGAACCGCTTTCGTATCCAAACCGCATCTTTTGAATATATTTGTGTAAGCCTGCCACATATTTTGATATTCTCTTTCCAAATCTTCCTGTGAGGTTGAGAATGAATAAGCATCTTTCATTATAAATTCACGACCTCTCAAAAGCCCGAAACGAGGACGGCGTTCATCTCTGAATTTTGACTGAATTTGATATAAATTTACAGGCAACTGCTTATATGATTTCAAAACATCCCTTGCAACGGAAGTTATAATTTCTTCGTGCGTAGGTCCAAGACACATTTCTCTGCCATGGCGGTCTTTTAAGCGCATAAGTTCACCGCCGTATGCGTTCCATCTGCCTGATTCTTCCCAGAGTTCTTTTGGCTGAACAAACGGCATCAAAAGTTCCTGTGCACCTGCTTTATCCATCTCATCACGAATAATGTTTTCAACTTTTTTCAAAACACGCCACATTAAAGGCAAAAAAGTATAAACTCCGCTTGTAAGTTTTTTTATATAACCTGCTCTTGCAAGCATTTTGTGTGAAACTACTTCCGCATCTGACGGAAATTCTCTCATTGTTTGCACAAACATATTTGACATTTTCATAATTAAAATCCTCTTTTTTATGTCGGGCAAGTATGCCCAACCTACATATTTGATTTTAACACGAAAAAAATCAGACTGAAATTTTTGAAAGTTCGGTTTTTAGTGCAGGTACGGAAATTGATAAGGTTTTATAATTCTTCAGGGCATTTTGCAAATTTATACGATATTTTATATTATCCCCCTGCAACCCTGACAATCTGCCGGCAAGATAATATAAATCACCATTTTCACCGCAATTTTCAAGCGCACGGGTTATAATTTCTTCTGCCATGTCATAATTTTCATTTTTGGCAAGAATTTTTGCATAAATCTTATAAGCCTCAATATCGGCAGGATTAAGTTCAATAGTTCGGCTTAAATTAGACAACGCATCGCCCAATTCACCGTTTTCATAATCCAAAACCGCTAAATTGTAATATGCCCAACTGTAATCGGGAGAAATTTCAAGCACCTTATTAAATTCACTTCTTGCCCCATCACTATCACCAAGTTCTTTATATATATTCCCGAGATAAAAATGCGCATAAATATCATTGTCATTCAAATCAATTGTCTTTTCAAAATTTTCTACCGCCAAAAGATAATTTTGCATCTTGAAATATACAAGTCCCAAATTGAAATAAGAATTTGAATCGTCACTATCAACTGAAATAACTTTTTCAAAACATTTTATAGCCGTATCAAATTCTTTTAAATCTGTACATACAAGCCCGAGGTTATAAATTGCATCAATCGCTTCGGGTTCAATTTCAATTGCTTTTTCGTAACTTTCTTTGGCTTTTTTAAGATTTTTCAGTTTTTCATAAACAATACCCAAATTGTAAAAAATACCGCTGTCATCAGCAAAAGTTTTTGAAAGATAAATAAGATTTTTTAATGCTTCGTCATTAAATCCGCAGTCTGTTAAAAGCACCGCAAGTTGTCTGCGTGCCTGAAAATTTTGAGAATCTTCTCTTAATAAATTTTGTAATTCTTCTATTTTATCTATTTTAGACATAATCTAAATTACCGGAACATCAACAGGTTCAAGAAGTTCAACATTTAAGATTTCACTTTGGTAAATTCTGACATCTTTACCTTTTCTTATCAAATCCGCAACGCTGTCATAAACAAAATAACCGGCAGTACCCAATGCTCCGCCTAATGCCGCAAACGGAACGATTACATATTTAAATCCGTTACCTGTTACATTTTCGCCCCACGCTATTGATTTTTTGGTAATATCGCCTGATTTTTGGCATGTTTGAAGCCACGCATCTTTGTAACCTCTTGTGGTTGTTATTCCGCCGTCATAAGTGGTATCTGTTCTACCCGTAATAATAAGACTCAAAGGAATTTGTCTGCCGTTTGGAGTAACAACATGGTCAAAATCCAAATACAAAACCGCACCTTTTGAAAGTCTTCTTGAAGGATTGATACCCTTTATTGACCCTCTGACAATTGAACCCATCGGTAAAATAATATCATCATTATCGTCTGCTTTTTGGTCAGTTATAAGCATTGCCGTAAAATCACTTCCCGACGGACTGTATGAAGTATCAATAGTATTGAGCATCTTTAATGACAAAGTAGTGCCTGCAGGAATACGCTTTGTTTTTGCATTGCCGCTGAAAGGCGCCGCAAAAGTCATTTGCATTGTAAATAATAGCCCTAAAATTATTGCAAAAAATTTTTTCATTTCAAACTCTCCTTTGTTGTTGGTCTAAACACCCAACTTATTTTTTTGTCAGGCAAATCCTGACCTACATATTAATTTACCCCCATATTAACACATTGTATTTTTTTTGTTAAGTGGATTAAGGATTAGTAATAATTTGAATTGTTAAATATTTTTAATCCGATTAACAATATTTTTAGCACTTTGGTATGCCTGCCAATCTTTTTGTAATGGTTCATAGATTTTTGAATACTCTGTTCTGTTTTTCGCATTCACAAGTTTTGTAATATTGTTATCAATATTAGTTTTCATTTGTGCAACCTGAGTATCAAGTTGCTTCATTTTTGTATCAAATTGTGGTCTTAAATATTCTACTGCCTGCCCATTACCGCTGTTTACTGCTTGATATTATAAATGGTTAATAGAATTAATTGTCAGGCTAAAGCCTGACCTACATTCTTTAACTTTGCTAATTTAATATTTATGTTTTGTTTTTAAATTTTTGGTAAATGTTATGTATTAATATTACTAAATATATCAAACAATATGGAGGAATTACAGCATAATAAAACAATACCCAAAAGCGACTGTAACTAAAGTCTATCATTATATTGTATTTTTCATAAATTATAATTATTGCCATTACAATACCTAATATAATTGTAGGTAATTTTAATTGATTGAAAAATTCGTCTAAATACACACTCCAATGATGTTTTATTGCCAGTATTGTTGCGATTATTGGTAATAAAAAATATATGATTGGTATTATAAGCAACATAATAACCGCAATAATCGCAATAAAATTTGGAATAATTAAATTACTTTCACTAAGCCCTAATCCAAGAAAAAGCATACCAAACCATATCAGTGGTAGAAACATTTCTACCACCAATATGATTAGATATTTTATCAAGTCTTTTATATCTTTATTCATAAAATAATTCTATCATAACTTTTCATAAATTACATAAATATTGAATATATTTTCAAGTAAACCTTTTTCTTGCATTGAATAGCCCCAATTGTTAAGATATGAACCTAAACTATTTATGATTCTTTTTACAAAATCATAGTAATCTACGACTATTCCTCTAAAATACCCCTCAGAGGTAATTTGCGGATTATATAGTTTACAGTGTTGTAAGCCTAAATAATTATCAAATCTATGTCCCGTATAATCGCCACTTGATTGAAATTCAATATCATAACCCTCTTTTGCATTATCAGATATTAAATCTTGCAAGTTATTTTTTACAAAATTTTGAATTTCTGGTGATTGCCATAAAATTTGTGATTGTTCAGAATTGTTGTCATATATTACACCTCTTGAATTCTCAGGTATTCCGACTTGTTCCATAAGTTTGCTTAATCCTTGGTTTGTAATTTCTGTTCTTGAATTCAAAATATATGCGTGAGGATTGTCTTTAGCATAACTAAAATCATGCATTGCATTCTGCAAATTTGCCCCAGCAACAGGCATCATTTTACTGCCTGCTTTTGTGAGATTATCAACAACTTGTTCTTCAAATGTCATCCCGTTTGGATTATAAAAATTCTCCTGCAAATTTGTTATAACATTTTGCATTAACGGGTTTGTTATTATCGTTTTGCCTATGGGACTCTCGCTCACAAAATTCCCCAAATCATTTGCAACAGACTGGAAATCTTCATTACTTGCGTGAACTTTAATTCTATTTACAATATTTTTAGCACTTTGGTATGCCTGCCAATCTTTTTGTAAGGGTTCATAGATTTTTGTATAATCAACCTGATTTTTCGTATTCACAAGTTTTGTAATATTGTTATCAATATTAGTTTTCATTTGTGCAACCTGAGTATCAAGTTGTTTTATTTTTGTATCAAACTGAGGTTTTAAATATTCTACTGCCTGCCCATTACCGCTATCCATCGCTTGTGACATTTGTAATGCGATTGGTGCAAGCCTGATTAATTGTTAAGATTAAACATTATTAATAGGAAGAATAATAATAAATAATTTCGTGTGTTTTTCTATTTACAACTATCCCATAACTATAACCACGATGCCATTGCAACAAATCCCCCAATATATAATATACATCATCTTTATTTCCTCCTCTACCATGTGGAGGATGACCGGTATATTTGTCTCCGGTAATTATTGTGGTATATTGATAATTTTTTAATTCCTTATTTATATACTCATCATCAATGTTAAATTTCAAATATTCTTCAACATCTCCATGAAACAAATAATTTCGATATAATTCAACATTAGTAGCATTTGAGGGAATTTCATCAGGGAAATGAGATGTTTCTGAAGTTTTATTTTCTGCAAATTTATTGTATTCAGATATTGGTCTTATAGGGTTATATGTTTCATTTTTTTCTACAGTACACCCCAAAGAATATGATAATGTATAAGCAAATATTTCAATATGGAAATTAACTAATATACAAATTGCAATATAAGATAATGTTTTCAATAATATTGAGTGTTTCCCTGTATATTTATTTGAGAAAAAAAATATAACAAAAATTAATATTGTTGGAATAAAATATAAACCTAAAAATAAAACATTGAATATTGTAATATTTGACACACAAGATAATAATACAATACAACAAGAAACTATTCCAACTAAAATTGATATCAGTAAGGAAACTGTTATAAATAAATATTTTAGTATATTTAAGATAATTTTCATAGAATTAATTATACATAAAAATAATACCAATGGGCAATTTACCCATTGGTATTATTTTAAATTTACCATATAAATTCTATTGGAATAAGAAAATAATAATTTTTTAATCTATGCCATTTTTGTAAATAATATGCTCCAGTGTTATACAAATAAGTTATAAATTTTTCAAATTGTTCTCTATTTAATTTATCAAAATCATACTTGTCAAATAATTCGCCTTTAAAAATACCATTTTCAATTCTTGGATTCAAAATCGTAAAATGCCCCACAGAATATTGTAAATTTGTATCAGTATTTATTCCTAATCCAGAGATAAATTTAGTATCTTGATTGTATTTCGCTCTGATATCATTTTGTAATTGTTCAAAATTAGACAGTTTTTGACTGATTAGGCTTGATTTATCAAATACAATACCTTTCATATTTTTAGTTACTTGTAATTCCGTACCTATATTGTGTAAATATTCATTTAATTTTTCATTAAATATTGGTTTTATCATTGAGTATTCACTATTAGAATAGGTGTCTTTGGGTAAATTTAGAGATAAATCCATCAATTGTCTGGCTTCAGGTCTATTGTAATTTACGTAATTGTTGAATAAATATAGTGGACCTTTTGAGTATTTAGCGACATTAAAAATTTTGTCAATTTCAGGTTTTACATTTTGAACAGTTGTAGATAATCCCTTATAAATATTCTCTATTGTTTGTGGATTGAGATTCATTGGGTTTGTAATTTGATTTAAATTTCCACTTACAAAATTCCCCAATTCATTTGCAACGGATTGAAAATCGCCATTATTTGCGTGAACTTTAATTCTATTTACAATATTTTTAGCACTTTGGTATGCCTGCCAATCTTTTTGGAGTGGTTCATAGATTTTTGAATACTCTGTTCTGTTTTTCGCATTCACAAGTTTTGTAATATTGTTATCAATATTAGTTTTCATTTGTGCAACCTGAGTATCAAGTTGTTTTATTTTTGTATCAAACTGAGGTTTTAAATATTCTACTGCCTGCCCATTACCGCTATCCATCGCTTGTGACATTTGTAATACAATTGGTGCAAGTTCTAACCCAACTGCAGCAACTGTTCCCAAAACGCCACTGAAATCAGAAAGAATATTTCCTAAACCTGCACCTGCTCCCACATCTCCGGCTCCGCTAACCGTCGGGAAACCGACATCAACAGATACTCCACCCTGTAATACAGGCGCAGATTCCATATTCATAGTGGGATTAAGAATATTTGATAAGAAATTTTTTACCAAATTGTAATTTTTCTCATCCATTATCGGATAATTTGGATACTCAGGTAAAATAGGAGGGGTTCCATAGTTATCCGTATCAATTGTTCTGAAATGTTCTTTTACTTGTGTGCCATCTCTTTTTACATAAGAGTTCACATGTATTTGTTTTTGCATAAGTCTGTCCTTTCGTTTTTAATTACTGATAATAAAATCCAACCCGCCCGCCCTTCATTTGTGTGAAGAAAGGGTTATAAAAGATTTATATTTTGTTGTGAATTTTCATCTTTTAAAAAATTATTTGAATTTTCAACTCCGTACTGTTCCAATGCAAATTTGAAACATTCAAGCCAATTTATACGCTGGGCAACTTCATCAACTTTGACAAAATCAGTCAATACATCAAACATTTCTTTGAATCTCGATTTGCGTTCAAATGATGCTTTTCTGTCACCATAACGGTAAACATAATTTGAATTTCTGATTTCATCATCAATATCTACAAAATCTGTCCTGCCATGGTCATTTATCATTATGCTTTCCGAGCCGATTTTGAAATACGAAATCAATTGCGCTGTTTTTTCCACCATAGGCACAATTACTTTACGATTGATTGAATCTAAAATCATATTGAGTCGTGCTTCCTGACCGTTTGCAGAATAATTAATTTCTGTTGCACTTCTTTCAGCGCTCGATAGGTTCCCTGCCATATTTTTGAAAATTCCGGTTGCGCTTTCAATGGTATTTTTAAAGTAATTCAAAAAATCCCAGCCGGTCATAGCCTTATCAAACGACAAAGGCACAGGACTTGTGGTCATAAGAGTTGAATCATACTCAATAATTTTACCGGGTTTTACTTCTTGAGTACCCATAAAGCAGCCTTTTGGGGCAAGATATGGCGGATTCATCATCAATGCAAGAGCATCAAGTTGCTTGTTCAAAATTGTTGAAGATATATTATTTAAAATCAATGCAACCCTCAAGGGTGAAATTCCTCTGCCTGTTGATGGATTTTCAATGATATTTGCATGAATAAACGGATTAATAACGAAAGGATTATCTTCAAATCTTATAATCACACTTCTGCCTGCAACACATATCAGTTGGTTTTTAAGTATTTCGCCTGTCGGAAGTTCAATATCTCCCCAATATTCCAATACTTCAACTTTCGGTATCGAATATTTTGAATCCCTTTGACTATTCTTGTTTGCCACCACTCCTTTCAGTATTTCTAATTTTTCGGCATTGAGCATATTATTTGCCCTGTTTGATTTAATATCGTCTATTGTCTGGTATGTACGATAAATTTTTGGACAAGAATCCCAATTATTAACATTTGTTCTGTCAAAAACAAAATCTTCATAGTGAATAAATTTAACTTTTGCATTGTCATAAATTACTTTGTCCTCAATAACAAAAGACTTATCCGTATTTAGTTCAAGTTGTTCATTTAAAGACAATGCTCTGCGAACTTTTCTTGTTTTTGTTTCCCAGCCGACAAACAGGGTTACTTCTCCTGTTTCGACAACGGAATCAACAATTTTTTCCATTTCATCAGATATTTTCATATCTTCAAAAGTATTGACAAGCATTGCTTTTTGACGATTTGCATATTTTTGAGACTTTAAATCACTGCCGGAAACATCAAACATTCCGTCAGGATGAGAGTATAAATTTTGCACAATATGAGATTTTAGAGTTTGTGCAAGTTCATAGATTTCAGGAAGTTGTATTCTGCAATTCCAATCATTTATCTGCGGAATATCGGCATTATAAATCGCATAGGAAATAAGCCTGTTATCTGCCCGTTGAGAATTTCTTGCATCATTGTAATAATCATATTTAGAAATAATATTTCTTAAAATATTCTGCTCATTATAATAATCCTGAGCAGTAAGCATAGTAACATCATTAGTATTAATCATAGTTCACCTCATCTTTGTAGTAGTAATTTCGTTTTATTGAATAAACATCAATATCCTGCACTTTATTCAGCCGTAATGTTTCGTCCGGTAAAGTTGTTTCATATTCAAAGCCGACTTGCTTCAAGAGTTTTTTAACCCTGAAGTTGTCAGGAAAAATAAGTGCTTTAATTTTGTAAAATCCGAATGTATCAAAACAGTATTTCAAAAAAAATTTTGCACTATACCGGACAAAACTGCCCCAAGCCTTTTTATCAAAACAGACGGTTATTTCCGCACTGAAATTTGCACTTCCGTTGCCCGTAAAATTGTCAAGAAATACAAATCCCATAAATTTGTCAAGATTATCGGTTATTACCCAAAAATTCGGAAATGAAAGGAAAATATGAAAGACACCAAAATTTTTGGCATAATCATCCTGCAAATATTTTGCATATTTTCCGTAGCAGTTAATGATATCAGGAATATAGTGCAAATTAGAACACGAGGGGGATAGAATAACTTGTTTAAATTTACACATCAAATTTAGCCTTTGTATTTGAAAAATTTGATATAATTATCCTGATAAATAAACGCATCAGTTTTCCCGGATATAAATTTTTCTCGTTCATAAGCAGACACAAGAAAAGATTCTGCCTGCATACCGTTGATATAAGAAGTTGTTTTACTCATTTTGTTTATTACAAAATATGTCGTATTTTTTGAAAACAGGTTTTCCGGCTTCATTTGTTTAAAATCGGTAATCTCGCCAACTTCTTTTTTTGTGGCTTGCTCAAGAACTTTATTAAAATCTTTTTCGGTTTTATCCTTAATAAATTGTTCATATTTTTCATCATCAAGCAAAATCTGCTCAATTTCTTTATCTTGTTTCATAGGGTAGTCCTTTCGTTATATTTTTTCATCATCTAAATTTGAGATGGTAATAATTTTAGCCTCTTTGTAATCGGTGCTATCATCTTTTGAAACAGAAAACCCAAGGTATTTGCAAAGACTTTCAAGTGCCTTCAATCCGGCAGAAGCATCACGGAGTTTCTTTTTGCCTGTCGGATTACCATCTTTATCACATATTTCTTCTTCTTCAAGTGAAAACTCCGCTATCTGAAGAAGTTTTTGTATTACATAACCTTTTGGCACATTGAGAACATCTATCTGATGCTTGAGTTCGTTTTTTATTTCCTTAATAACTTTTGGATTGGAAAGCAAGCGTGACAGGATTTTTTCTTTGCACTCCGATTTATACCCTGCAATTTTAAGGGATTTTTCGGCATCTAAAGATTTTATATACTCATTTACAAAAAGTTTTTGCTGATTGGTTAATTCATTCATCTTGTTACATTTCTTATTAAAATTTGTATTTTTTGTAAAAAACTTGTATAATAGACATGCTATTTATATTTCGGCTAGTGTAAATCTTAACAGGGGGGAATGAAAACGACTTCCTGTTTTTTTTGTCTTTACTGCCTAAAAAGCCTTACAAACGGGGCATCTTGCGAATTAATAGAAGAAGTAGATTTCAGATTTGCAAGGGCTTCTCTATACATGCTCATCCAATAACTGAACCTTATATAAGACGGATTTGCCTTTAAACGCAAACAAGTTCCATAAATTAAAAGTTGCTGGTCAAAAGGCATCGGGATTATTGAACAATCCGTTGCTTCGGTCATTTCTGCCTTTTCATTTCCGTCTTTATCTACCGCACAATTTTTTGTATAATAGATAATTTCTGCAGTTCTTGGAATGTCGGATTTACCGAAAAGCAATTTATCGGCATAAAAAGAATACACACAATCTTTTGCTTCTCCTGTCAGGAATGATTCAACATCACTTTCATAACGGTATTTTTTACCATCTACAAGAAAATACAAAATTCTGCCATATATCGGATTATCCATTTCTGTTGTATTTTCGGGAATTTCTACCGTTGTCTTTCGTAATAAAAAGTTCCAGTTTACGGAGGAACAAATATCCTGATTTACAATATTTATAATAGTTTTAATTCTTTTATGGTCATTTTTAACAAGTTCGGATAAAGAATTAACCTGCCTGTAATTGAGTTCTAAAAGACATTTGTTTATTATTTCCAAAAAGTTCATTTTTTCTCCTTTTTTCAGGATAAGCCTGAGGCAAGACAAAGCCCTGCCCCAAACTCTCCCGTTTTATTTGTCACAAACTATTTGATAAGACCTTGTCTTACCTGCTCCATAATGAGTTTTTCGTTTTTGACAAATTCGTCACCACTCATTTTGCCGATTTCCTCACGAGTAAAGACCTTGTTATTATTACTGTCAAGAGAAGCATTTTGAGCATAAGAAGTCAATTTGCTTTTTGCAGCGAGGTTTTCGTCATTTATTGTCTTATCGTGTGCGGATTGTTTCAAATAACCTTCAATGGCTGAATTTTCAAGTGCTTCAATCATTTTGGCTATTTTGGAAATTTCATCTTTGTCCATATCTAAATCCTTGATATAGTTCAGAACATCTCCTCTGGCACTTTTTTCAAAAAATCCGGGATTTTCCTGATTAAACAGGTCAAACGGATTTACTGTCGGTGTATTAGCATCAGAAACAGCATTATTGTTTTGTTTATTCGTTTCGTTAAAAGCACTTATAAGTTGCTGAATTTGCTCATTATTACCTAATTGTTTTACTAACTGTTCTTTCTGCGCATTAACCGCAAGTGCCGTCAATAGTTGCCCGAGTATATTTTGGTAATTTATCTGCGGAGTCACGGCAGATGATGAAATACCATTAAATTGTTGATTTTGCATTATTATTCTCCTTGAATTTCTTTTTGGCGGTGAAGCCATTCAACTGCGGTTTCCACAAGTTCATCTATCAATTTTGAAAACAAAAATGATATAATGCGCTTAATCGGTTCGGAAAACGGCAAATTCTTAACTATATATTCGATAGCAGTCTGTTTTTTTGCCTGACCGTTACCCGAACCGAATTCTTCTTCCGCAATCATTACGGCATTTTGAGCCAAATCTTTAATAATAGATTTTAAGGTTCTGACCATAATAAATCTTCTCCTTTGTTATTTTGGGGTAATGATGGTGATTGTTATGATGCACTGACAATCATTTTTGCAAGTGCATTAGGCTGAACCGTTTTTGCACCGTATAAATATAAGCCTCTTACCAAATCAGAGAACGAATCTTTATCTCTTAAACTTTCTATTTTTGCAAGTTGAGATGCAAAAGTAATAGCATCATTTGTACCTGCAAGAACGTAGTATTTCCCGTCCACTGCTGTCAGATTTGTGCTTACAAGTACATCCATGCCTGCAATTCTGCCAATTGAACCTTCTCTTAATGTTGTATCAGCAACATTGTGAGCAGAAATAAATTCAGGGCTTTGCAATAAATATGATTCAATATTAGGGTTAATAACCACCCATGGACGAACTCCAGCATAAACCGCATCTGAATTTTTTAATGCCAATGACAACTGAACAAATTTTTCATAAATTGTTGATTTGTTCAATGCAACAGGAGATGCAGTTGTACCAACGGTATTAGATGCTGGGACATCAGTATGCAAGGCAAGGAGATAAGAGTCCTGAACTTCTTCAATTGCTTTCCTTGCGTTATTCAAATGTGCTTCCATAATATCGGTATTTGCCTGTGCTTTTGCAATATCATCTATTTTGAAAGCAAAGAATTTTTTCTGATCAATTTCGAGTTCTTTTGCAGTCGGAGTAAGTGCAGAATAGGTTATATTGCTTGTTGTTAAAGTTGAAACCGTAACATCGGCAGGAGTAATAATTTTTACTTTATCGCCCTGTTTTGAGATTTCACCTTCCCAATTTTTGTTTACGCACTGCATCATTACGCAGTTTTTTTCTAACATTGTGTTTAATTTTTGGCTCCATACTTCCGGAATGAAAGCAGAATAAGTTGTTGAAAAATCTGTCATTTTCCTTTGTCCTTTCGTTTGTTTGGTTTGTGTGTAACTGTATATTTATAAATGAGTGGTGGGTTTAATCATCATTGTAAATTTCTCTGAATTGCAGACCGATAATTGCGCAGTTATCATCAAGTTCACTACCTTCAACACAAAGTTGAACACTAAAACTGCTTCCGCAAATTTCGGCTTTTTCAATAATATCCGCATTTATTGTCCAAACAGGTGCATCATTTGAATCAAGGCACCATTTTGAGATATCCAAGTCTTCATCATCTTTTGCCCAAATTAATTGAGATAAATTTCTTGAATAAATTTTTTCTATGTCATCAGGACAATTTCCGTCATAGTCCTTATATACGCAAAAATTGAATTTGTTATCCTGCTGATCATCAAGCACAAAATAGAATTCGTCTATCATTTTGCGGTGGTGAACATTACTCAAAGAAAGAAAAGGGGATTTCCACATAAAATCAATATTCTGACCGTCAAAAGTCGTGCCTGAATCTTCTATATATACTTTCCCCAAGGAGTCTGAAGATAAAATAGAATTATGAAAATTACACATACATGTAATATTTTGTGGTAAAACTCTTTTATACCAAATCCTGTTCACATAATCATTTATCCAGATTGTATTGTAATATGTGCTTGTTTTATAAGGGAACAAAAACCATATCTGATGCTTATTTTGATAGTGAACACCAATAGTTTTGCCCATTTTTGATTTGTCAAAATTTTCAAATTCCGGAGTTATATTTTCAGAAATTGATGAACCTAAACGAATCTGATTAAGTTCACCGACCTGTTCAAGCGCATAAATACCATTGCTTAAAAAATATTGTTTGTTATCAACATTTAATATAGAATTTTGGCTTAATGTCCCTTTATCAGCAAACGGTATTATTCTAAAATCCGCAGGACTTGTACCCTGCAAAAGATAAACTCTTTCTCGTTTGTAAATTGAAAGACAATCCTTGTAATTGTGCATGCCTGTAATATTAGATGTATCAGTATGAAAATCATTTATATAACCGGCATCATCGGGTTCTGTAAAATTATCATAAGTACCCAAAGCGGAATAATAGATTGTAGAATCGTCAGCAACCCAAACTCTGCCGGAATAAACCGCTATACAATCGGGATAAACAGGATTTTCATCCAACCCGACAAGGTTACACTCATTAATTGTATATTCTTCGTCATCATTGATATAAAACATTTCGTCTGCTTCAGAACCAACAAGTATTCCATGAAGAAAGCAGGCAAATTTCACATTTGTACCATTAAGAGTTTTATTTAAAAGTATTAATTGTTCACTTTCTTCGGAATAAATATAAATCTTACCGCTTTGAGTCGTAACAACGAGTTTATAAGCATCATTATATTCAAATTCGTGCATACCAGTAATTGGTTCGGACACAGGCAATTCAAAAAGTAAAGTGTTGCCTTTTTGTTTGATAATACCTTTGTTCAGATAAATTTCAATATTTTTTGAATCTGCCCAAGGCATCTGTCCTCTGTGAGTACCAAGTTCGGTTTTTGTCGAATTCAGGTTTATTCCTCCCGACAAATCAAAGTAATTAATATCCATATTTAACCTCCGAAATATTTTTGTTTGTACCAGCGAATTTTTGAACGAATAAAACTTCCCACATCATTTTTGGGAATCCATGAATAAGGGGGAAGATATATTATGTCGATTTTGCCAAAACTTGTTGTTTTGGGATTTTTTTGACCAAATTCATAATGAGTCATAACATTTGACGGATTAATTTCTATTGAATACTTGTGGCAGAGTTGTGCGCACAATTTCATGCAGGCTTCAAATTGTACCGGAGTTATTGGATATTCTCCGCAAAATTTTGGACTTACAAAGCCTGCCATCGCACACATTGCAACACCTATTGAGCCTGTATTTCCTCCGCCTGTGTGCATGGCATATAAACCGTCATTACAGTTCAGGTTATCCTCCGGCTTATAATTTCCTTCACAGACTTTACCGTTTTTATCTACAAGATAGTGGTAACATTGTTTTTCGTGCCAAGTAGGATAATATGTTCCTGCGCTCCAGTGGATTATTATTCTCTTCATTCGTATCTTAATTTCCTTTTTCTTTTTATTTCCCATACAGGATATTGTCTGTAATAAATTGCTACGGCATTTGCTCTTGTTGAAGCACCCATTTTGTTTTTCAGAGAACCGATATATGAATGAACAGTTCCCTGCTTTATACCGAGTTTTTTGGCTATTTCTTTTTCAACTAAACCATCTGCGATGCACAATAGTACATCGTGTTCGCGCTGTGATAATTTCATAAACTTCCTTTTTGAACTACTTTTTAATATTACATTAAGCATTTTTTAGTTCGCTTAATAATATTTCCGCTCTAAAAAAAATAAAAGGGAATATTAATAGGGAGGCAATATCCCCTTTTTTTTGATAGAGTATTGGAATGTTAGGGTTAATATTAAAATTGGTATTTGAAGATTACAAATATTAGTATAACCATTTCTAAAAAAAAGAAAATTCCTCTTTTCCGTCACTACTATTTAGTAGGGGAAACAGAGGGAAGAATGGCAGTTGGCAAGAGATTTCAGATTTTAATTTTTTATTTTTTTTATAAATTAAACCCGACAAATTTTTTCAATTCTTTTAATTTTTTAGTATTTTATATATTTTTGAATTTAACAATTAACGAACAATAAAAATGAAATTAAACTAATGCTTGATTTTAAAAAATGTTTGTGATAATTTTAATATTGCCGAAATTGTTATAATAATATAGCATTTGGCACACGATATAAGGGCTGCTAGCTCAGGTGATTAGAGCACTCTGCCGAGCAAAATAATTAAATATTATTTTGCGAGAGGCCTGATAAGGGTCTCAAATGCTCAAATTGACAACTGAATTCATTAGTGAGATAATGCTAAAGCATTTGACACACGATATAAGGGCTGCTAGCTCAGGTGGTTAGAGCGCACCCCTGATAAGGGTGAGGTCGGTGGTTCGAGTCCACTGCGGCCCATATAAAAAAGACGATGACTTTTGTTATCGTCTTTTTTATTGTTGTAGTAGGGCGAGAAGCACTGCTATGTGGTTCGAGCGAGTTGCGAGCAGAGGGCGAAGCAGATTTTGCGTGTGGCTGAAAGCCACTAAAAGCAAAGTGCGTAGTCCCGTTTATTGCGAGCAACTCAAGACAGTCCACTGCGGCCCATATAAAAAAGACGATGACTTTTGTTATCGTCTTTTTTATTGTTACAGTAAAGTGATATTCAAATCAAATTATTTTATGCTTAATTTCATTACTGATTTTTGCAGCATATATCTGTATAATATTCTATTTGCAACATCAAACGGAACATCAATAAATTCTATGCCTGCTTTTTCTCCTTCAATACTGATAACTTTTGATTTCAAAGTTACATCCATATCTTCAAAAACAATTCTGACATTTGTATTATCACCAACTTTTAAGTTGTTTTCGTTTTTAATTAATGCTCCAGTCGTTGATATATCATAGATTTTATAATTGGATTTTAATTCCGCATCATTTACTGTATTAAATCGCATAGAATTGCGTTTCAATTCCTCATGGTAATTTTGTTTATCTAATTTGCTATATCTGTCGACATTTTCGTTCAAATTAGTTGTATCTTTTCTGCTGCGGTTTACAAAGTTTCCTTCACTTTGATAATCATTAGCCAACTTGTCAAAATCATTTCCTACTATCGGAGCAGTTGTTTTCATATCTATTGATTTATCTAAATCTATAGAGAATGAACCGGTTTTTTCAGTATATAACTGCGCATCTGCATCTCTTAATCTGCGTCTGTAATCGTTATCAACCGTTACTTTCTTATTAGTATTTGAAAATTCTGCATAATCTTTAATATAAGCGTCTTTTACTTCCAATTTGGAATTTTTCGTATCAATATATGCATCATCAGCATAGATATTGTTTAATATAACACCTCTGTCTTGTGAATTATTGTTATTAATTGATATGACAGCGTTATTTACTCTGTAATCATAATCTGTTATTTGGTTTTGCGAATTAGCAAATTTTTCGTCCTGTTTTACCGGTTTTTGAATATTATAATTTGTTCTTGTTGCAGAGGTAGTATTTTCGTCCACAAATTCTTTGTTTACCCCTTTGACATCAAGAACAATCGGCTTGCCTGTACCATAAGAATTTATTCCCTGCGCTTCATATACGCTATCGCCTTTTAGCCCGAGTTGTTTATCTGTATATGCAACATTTTCAGGTTTATATCCTTCAGGATTTTTCTTTGTTGATACAGAAGAAGTTTTTGCATTGGCAGAATTTACATAAATATTATCAGCCATCAAACTTATATCTGCAATTTGTCTGCCGTTTTCATCAAATTCACCTTCACCCTTATTTCTGCCTTTAACATTCATAGAATATATTTTTAATGTTGATTCAGAGTTATCTCCGCCATTAGCATCAAGAACTTCTATCGCAACAGATTGAGGTACCGCGGCATTATTTTCGGTTGTTCCGATAGCAATATTATCATGAGGATATAAGATATCATCAAAACCTACGGCATCACCGCCTATATTATATATAGTCAATTCTTTACCTGTTTCAAGTATATGTAAATCCCCATCTGAAGTTATTTGATTTATTGTAGAATTTGTTGAATTTGTAAATTCTATATCACCGCGTTTTGATATTAATGCATCAATATATGTCGGATTATCTGAATTTGATTTTATATCAAAATACATATTATTTTCTGCTTCCATACTTAATCTTGCGCCGTTATTTGATAAAGTATCCTGATTGATAACCATTTTCTTATCCGATGAACCAATTGTATCACTTGCAATTAATGATATATTTTGTCCATTTATAGGAGAATCATTATCAGAAGCATTCAATATTGAATACCCTTCAAAATATGTATCATCATCCGAAGTCGGACGCTTATCTTCAATTTTCCAATCCGCTGCTGTTAAAATAATATCACCGTTTGCAGTAACATTCTTAATATTCAAATCAGAACTTTTTGCTCTTAAATTGATTAAACGCGTATCTGTATTTGCATTATTAATAGCCGTTGCAACAACAGTACCACCGACATTGACATTTATAGAATCGGTGTAATCTCTTGTTGTTGCATCAATTCCGACTTTTGCATTCGGATTAGAATTAACACCGATATCACCATCAACAACATTTATAACTAAATCCTTCGAAGTAACGAAATTAGGAACATATATACCTTTAATTGTTAATTCAGTGTCATCAGCAAGATTTGCGCTGTAATGATTTGATATTGTGTCATCTACAACTCCGTTTATTATGTCCCCATTGGTTTGAGAAACATTTATATCTCCTGAAATTGCATTTATATCTTTAAATATTGTTATATCTCCATTTTCATTTGTTATATTTATATCTCCTAAATTAACAATGCTGGAATTGAAATTTATACCTCCATTTGATTCAATATTAGCAGTATTACTATTAATTCCCTCATTCCAAGGACGATATTCAATACTTGTATAATCCGCAGCGCCGCCTTTATATAATTCCCCGGTGCTTGAAATATTTACAATATTTGAAACATTCATAACTTTATCAGTTTTATTAATTATATTAATATCACTTGCTCCTTCTTTTGATGAAACATTCGCAGCAATTTTACCACTCTGGAAATCCATAATTACAGAACCATTAGAATCCTTTATCCCGAATAGATAAATTTGGCCGTCTTTGTATATAGCTTTAATATTATTACCTTTTGCATCTCCAAGATATGGTGCGGCACCAAGATCAATCATATTAGTTTCACCGGTTGTCGGATCAAGAACAAGATTTTGTAACATATCATCTGTTATTTCAAGTTTTCTTTCTTCATAACCTGCAGATATACGCCCTTTAATATCTGCTTCATTTCCTTTTAAAATTACAGAGTTGCCTGCAAATAAAATATCATTATCCTTCATAGAGAATTTTATATCCGGCATAAGATTGATATTACCATTAGTAGATACCATATGTTTACTGCCTGAATTCAAATTAGATAATGCGATTATATCTCCACTTTCATTATAAACATGCAATTTCCCGCTGGTTGATATTAAACCTTGCAATGTAATATCTGATTTTTGCATATTGTTTGGAACATCAAGAGTATTTGCAAAAGGATTGGTTATATCGTAGTAATTAGTGATTTTTATATCACCATTTCCGCCAATTCCGTTACTTACATATTTTACACCGGTTTCAGAACCAATTAACTTGTTAGCATTGTTTAAGTAATCAGAATAGCCCTTTCCATTGATAACCAGACCGTTTACTTCGTCTTCATTACCAAAATTAATTGTATTAAACATAAGACTTCTTGTTGAATAATTATCAACCGTAAGAGCAGAGCTTTCTACATTGAATTCCCCACTTCCTTTTATATTGTTTTCAGACATTCCGCTTATATTAATGCCTGATGTTTCAGAATTAATATCCGCAAACAAAACAGAATATTCAGAGCCATAATCTTTTACATCTATCATATCTAAACTTTCATTTAAAGCATCTTTTTGTCTTGCCAGTGAATCTTTTACACGAATATTGTCTTCTTTTTCTTGTTTATACTTATTTTCATATTCCTGAAGCACATAAATAATTAAATTCACAATTTTCTTTTCATCAAGTGTAATTTCACCTGCGGTTTCATCTTTTATTGTTATATTTTCCGTCAGCATATATTTTTCATTAAATATAGGGAATTTTCCTTTTGGAGTATAGGTTATTTTGTTTGCAATTGCATTAAAATTATTTTGGAATATTGATTTTTGTGCTTCTGATAAATTCTTGTATGTATCATGACCATTCAAAAATTCTGTTATTGTAGGTATCACCACCGGAGTATCTGCTTTTGGCTGAATATCCAAGCCGGCTATATATGTTATATATCCATCAATAATAGTATTATAATCTAAATTATAACCATTAGCTGTCAATTCTTGCTTCACTGTGTTTTTATAGTAGTCCAGAATTAATGTATTGAATTCGTCTTCTGCTTTAAGTTCATGTGAATTTATCTCATCTAATATTGCATTCGCATCAGCAATTGATGACGATATCTGACTAATTATAATATTGTCATTATTTATATTGTTTTCAAGTTCATTAATTCTTTTATTTAATTCGTTAATTTTGTTTTCCAAAATTTTTACTGTATTATTTTGGAGCCATTCTCCATCAGCGGAGTCACCTTCAGAAAGTATATATTCTTTAGAATCAAATCCTTTTTGAAAATCGATTTTTCCGTCGGAAGAAATTTTCATATATCTGTTATTTCCCTGACCTGCTATGATATCACCATCTAATTTCAGACTTGGATTGTGGCTTGAATGTTTATTTTCCGCTTTTTTATTAGTAGTATATCCAAATGCAAGATAATATTGGTGAATATCTTCTAAAGTAGAACTTAGATTTTCTGTTGAACCGGAAGATTTATAACTTATATCAACATCTTTTTTCGATGCAATTTTTGCACCGGAAAGAACATTTAAACTATTATTAACAGTTTTTATTAAAGCCCCCGCAATTGTAGTGGTTGGAACAACAGCATGCGCTGCTGTATATGCATATTGAGTCAAATTGTTTTCTGAGTTGTTCATAAAGTTTATATCAACAAGATTGTCAGACTCAATTGAACCACTGTTATTAATTTTATTGTTAACTGTTGCATATAAATTAGAATGTGCTTCCGCATCTCTAAAACCAAAAGAGTATGAATCGGATTCTGCATTTGTTGACAATGTATTATTTGAATCTAAATCAATTTTCGTTTTATAGACAGATGAGACAGTCGAATTCGCATCAATGTTTAGTGCATTTGTATTATTTAGCGTTAATGTACTCGAATTATGCGCACTTCCGGCAAAACCTCGTGCTTCCCCGCCAACTTTTTGACTAAAGTTTGAATTTCCTTTCATTGCAAATGTAACTGAATCTTCTGCTTTAACTAACGAATTTTGAAGATTTATAGAATTATTTTCATTAAGAGTATTACTTACAGAAACTAACTCTTTTGCATTAAAAGCACCGGATTTACCTGCATAATGCACATATCCGTCACGTGCAGCATCGCTTCCGCTCACAACACCGGAATTTGCCGCAAAATTAATATTTTTTGATGAACTAACATTTGAGTTATTTAAATTTATCTCAGAATTAGAAGAATAAGTATGTGATACTTTATTTGATGTTATCGCAATAATACCATAAGTTTTAGCCGTAGCAGAATCTTTTACAACATTTGTATTATTAACGTTAATATTTATATCATTCGCAGTTTTAATATCGGAATCCTTTATATTGGTTGAAGTTGTAGAATTTAAGGTTCCGGAAACACTGGTAGAATCCGCCGCCACTGCACCACCTGAGATACTGCTTGAAACAGTATCTTGTGTATTGGTTGACGAATTATTTATTGTGATTATATTGTCATAATCAGTTGATGTAGTATAATTTGTCAAATTAACTTCGGATATACCTGAGACATCATTCTTAACTGTCGCTGCCCCTATAGATACAGCACCACCTTGCGAAGAAGAGTAGTCAACTTTTGATGTTCTGTTAGTATTAGAATCTATTTCAACTTCTTTAGCATTTAATTCTCCGCCTACATTAAGAACTGTATTTGATTTAAGATTAGAAGTTAAATTTGTACCTGAACCCGTTGCAAAACCATATTTTGCTGAAGCTACACTCGCATCACTTGTAACTTTGCTATCAACATCAATTTTTGCTTTATTTTTAATAGTATTTTTACCTGCAACACTGACTCCGACATTGCCTTGTGCATCAGCAGTAAGTTTTGTAACGCTAATATCAACTAATCCGACAGATGTATTTGAAACATCTGCTTTTGCAGTTTCATTTACTTTAGCAATCATTTCAAGAGAATCTGCATTGTGTTCATCCGAATTCATTACAGAATTTACCTTAACATTATTTACGGCTTTAGCTTCTACGCCGCCACCGCCCAAAAGACTGAAACCTGTGTTTTCAACATACGCATTTGCAGATACATCTGCACTTTTAGTGTTCTTGCTTGCACTTACACCTGATATAATTGATGTTTTACCGCTATTATTTATTACAAGTCCACTTCCAGCACTATCAATACCTGCCTGCATAGTTGCCGTCAAACTGGAGCCGGTACTATTTACATCAATACTAAAACCTGATACAGATGTAGCGTTTGATGTCGCAGTTGAACTTAATCCGTTTGAATCAGATACAAAATTTAATCCTGCAACATTAATGTTACCATTTACATCTTTAATAACTGCATTCGTTTTAGAGTTCACCTTAGCCTCAGCATCCATATATGCAATCTTAACTAAAGAAACGGTTCCTGATTGAAGATTCATTTTTATATCAGAATCACCTGTAGCATGAAGATTTAACATGCCGGAATTAATATCTCCTTCAACTGCATTTGTAGTAATATTTGTATTTCCTGTAACAATTGCATTTGTCGTACTGTCATCCTTTACTTTTGCCACAGCTGCAGAAGCACTTAGTCCGCCCATTGTATAAGATTTACTTAATACATCTGCTTTATTGGATGATTTTGCATTAAGGTTAATATTTCCTGCAGTTATTTCAGTATCTGCAATTTTAGAATTTGTATATGATTTATTATCATAAATACCAACTGCACCACCTATTGATATTCCTGCAATTGTATAGGCATCATTTGTCATTTTTACATTATTTGTTAATTCAGAATTGATATTTATATTACCTTTAGCATTAACATGACCGCCTGTAATTTCAGCATTTGTTTGATTTGAAAAATCTACCAATTTAACACCAACACCGGCTGCAGCCCCTCCCCCAAGTATATTTGTATTTTCGAAAGTTATAGTATCTGTTAAATTGCCATCTTTATCAACACCTTTTAATTCCGTTTTGGCATTTAATGCAATATCGCCTTTTGTTTCAACGTTACCGTTTATTCTTGAAATAGCACCTGTTCCTTGTTTTGTTGAATTTGTAGGATTAAATTTATCTTGTTGTTTTTTTGCATTTGCTCTATCTTCATCTGTTGGTAATAAGGAAGCATCTTTGTTATATGCTTCTGATTCTTTCTCTTTATTAGCAACTTCATAATTAGCTGCTTTATCATAACCATCTTTTACTGTTTTAAGTGCGTCGTTTACACCGCCTTTTGTATCTCTATCACCTGAAGATATAGCTTTTCTGTTACCCAGCTGGATTATTGAAATATCACCGGCTAAAGCACCTAAACCTAATGCAGCACCTGATATAGTATTTCTGAGAGCATAAGTTGCACTGGAATTTAAGTTTACGCTTCCTGCCGCAATTTTACTATCACCTTCAGTTAAAATTTCAGCAAGCACTGTTTCATTGTAATTACTTACATTGATGTTAGCACCAAAACCTGCTCCAGCTGCTGTTCCTACAGCAAAACCCATATCCGTAGTTGATACAACCTTATCATCGGCAAGAACATTAAGTACGCCATCTACATTAATATTTTTATTGTTATTTGCTTTAACATACGCCCGAGTTGTGGATTCAATTTGATCCGCTACAACATCCGCAACAACAGCAGCGCCAAAAGCAGCAGCGCTGATACCATAGTTATTTTCGCTAAATCTTTTATCTCCGTATGCTTCAACTGCTAAACTGTTTGCATGTTCAACATTTGTATTCTGCACATAACTTTGAGTAGTATTACTGTATAAGTTAAATATCATGTTGGATGCAACACTTGCACCTATACCTGCTAAACCTGCGCTACCGGTTAAATTATGTATTTTATCATGATAAAGAGTCCCGTCTTTCTTCTTATTTGCGGTTAATTTAATATCACCGGCATTTTCTATTACACTATTATCAATGTATGAATTTACTTTTGATTCTATACTGTTTACAATAATATTTGCTGTTACATTACCACCTACACCCGCAACGCCGGCAGCTAAAAGAGCATTTTCGCTATCTATAACAGATGCGGATGAAATATCTATTTTATTAATTGTATTTATATTTAATCCGGAAATACCTGCATTAACTTTATTATCGTAAACGTTTGTAATTAAATATCCTGAAACATTAGCACCTACACCTGCTCCGCCAATACCTGCAACGGCAGAAAAATTATCTACATTATCAAAAGCATTGATTGAAATAGCTCCGTCATTTATTATAGAATTTCCTCTAACTTCTGCAAAAGTTTCACCTGTATATTTATTTACCACAGGAACAACAGATACTGCAGCACCAGTTGCGGCAATACTTGCAGCTATTAATACATTGTTTATTTCAACTGCGTGTTCAGCATTAACTGTTGTAGCGCCGTGGATTTCAGAACCGTTTTGAATATAAGAATGTACTTTATCATTAAGCTTATTTACATCAACAGCTACACCAACTGCCGCATTCCCGGAGAATTGGCCCGATACTACAAGTTGATTTATTTTCATTTGTGATGTGGCATCAACTTCAGCACCGCCTTTTGTGACTTTAGTATTGTCTATTTGCGAAGTTACTTCATCTTCTAATACATTGATTACACCTGTTGCATTAACAGCCGCAACACCTGAAGCGGAAACTGCCGCAATTGCATCATAATTTGCAAAAGTTTGATTTGCATCAACTTTTAAGCCCTCTTTCGTTGATATTTCAGAGTTTACAACTTCTGATTTTATATGCCCTTCCATATTATTAACAATAACATTTGCAGTTACAGCTACAGTACCGGATGCTGCCGCACTCACCATACCTACTTGCGGTTTAAAAGTCTCACTATTTAATATATCTTTATCTGCATTTATAGCTTCTGCTTCATTATCCTTTGAATTTTTATCTTTATTGGCATTATATTTTTTACTGTATGCATTAGTTCCTTTAAACCAACTTCTTATTGCATTTTCATTATTAATTAGATCTCTGTTGTAACCTCTGTCTGCTATAACTTCGACTTTGCCTTCTTCACTTACAATATTTGAATTATAAATACGGGAATTAACAGTGGAATCTATAACATTAACCAATGCCGTACCTGCAACTGATGCTGTACCTGATACTGCAACATTTACAAGAAGTGCCGAAAATTCATCATCTGCCTTAGCATTGACTTTAATATCATTAATGGCTTTTATTACTGCGGATTCTTTACCCAATTCACCTATTTGAGCGGTATTTGTTGTATTTTGTTTATTAACATAAACAACTGCACCGACTGCCACAGTTCCTGCTGCTCCGACATTTACAACTAAACCTTTTAAATTGTTATCACTATTAGCACCAATACTTAAGGAATCTGTATTTACATTTACTCCGTCACCTATTTTAGAAGTTACTGTATCATTTATAACATTAGCCACAGCCGCACCGTTTACTGAAGCAGTACCTGCTGCCGCGCCACCAACAGTAATAAGAGTGGATTTCTTTTCTGAATTTGCCAAAACATTCATATCCTTGGCAATATTTATACTGTTTTTACCGTTTGATTTGTAATCGTCCGTGATTTGCGCTTCGACAGTTGAATTGCCTGCCATTACAAAGATATTAGCACCTACCGCTGCAGTACCGCCTACATTGATTCTGCCCATAATAGCATTTGCAACCGTACCTGAAATTGAGTTCACATTCAGATAATCCGCATTGATATTAGAATCGGTAATATAAGCCTTAACCGTATCTTCAATAACTTTAACAACTATTACACCTGAAACTGCGACTTTTGAACCTGCTCCCAAATCATAGAACATATTCCAATTACCGAATTTATCATCATTTTCATATTTAGATTTGCCATCAGCGTCTTTACCTGATTCTTTTGTAAATTCTTTTGCTTCATCAAGAGTTCCGACACTAAAGGTATAATTTTCTCTTTTTATATCTTTATCTTTTTCGTTTTTATCCTGATGTACTGTTCCGCCCATAGCATTGATACTTTTTGCAAGAACATCAACCGAACCTGTAGAATTGACTGTCGTATCTTTAATTTCAGCAGTCACATTTTTATTAATTACATCAACATTGACATCTCCGCCAATTGCAGCATTGCCAAATGATAATGCAATTGTACCGCCCCTTGTCAAAATGTTTGAAGTATCTTGTGCTTTGACAAGAACACTGCCACTATTGATTATTTCGCCATACACTTGCGCTTTAATTGTATCTACAATAACATTTGCATTAATATTTGCCGCTACTGCCGCACTATTACCTGAAACCGAAACCCCGACAGGGAATATGGTCATTTCTTCAACAGCAATTGATTTTACGGTAACATCACCTTTTGCATCAATTGTTGAACCTTTTTCAAGTAATGAAGTTACATGGTTATTATATACATCCGCAATCAAATTTGCAGACGCCGCAGCACCGCCTTTTGAAGCCGCAACTGCTGCAGTAATTCCCCAAAGATTATTAAAGTACAGAGATTGAATTGCAACATCTCCGTCTGATTTCAATACAGAATTATTAATTGCCT
>Ga0256407_10002516_pt1 | contig 34935 bp, 26 predicted proteins | sample RumenRJG_04DNA_FD_193489 | JGI IMG/M metagenome (GOLD analysis project Ga0256407, IMG submission 193489) | Bovine rumen microbial communities from Lethbridge, Alberta, Canada - RJG_04 | ecosystem: Host-associated > Mammals > Digestive system > Stomach > Rumen | place: Canada: Alberta...
CTTACGGGGTAAGGGGAAGGTGTCTGCATACAAGTCATGTCAAGCGTTTCTAAGCCCAGAGTCAGACAGAATCGTCACAAGCAAGGGCTAAATCAGACACTCGAAAAAATATCTGCGGATTTTAGGAAGCATTGAAAGCGGGAACCGCAACGGTAACAGCATCGTCAGAGGAGAATGATTCTTACCTGTCCGCAACAGCTTCTTTTACTCTTAATGTTACAGAAAAACTCTCGGCAAAAGGCTCTTACGAATGGGTAAAAGATGTATCTACGTTGGAGGCTGGCGACGAACTGGTTATTGTTTATCAGACTAATGACACATTTGCTAAAGTAATGGGGAATCAGCAAGCCAATAATTTCAAATATGTTGATGTTCGTTATTCAATTGAAGTTACAGACAGAAGTATTATAAGCATATCTTCAGATAATGTGGCGCCTATTATGCTTGAAGGTTCCGAAGGAGCATGGTATTTCAGAACTAATAATGGATATCTGTATGCTGCATCATCTTCCAACAATCAATTAAAAACAACAAATTCAAATAATACATTGGATGAAGTGGGAGATAATGCAAAAGCAAGCATTTCTATCAGTAGTGGTGGAAATGCGACCATTTTGTTCCAAGGTAATAATACTCGAAAGCTGATTAAGTATAATTCTCAAGATAACCTTTTCTCGTGTTATGCAAGTAATAACAGTACAAATTACATCAAACTTGTCCAAATTTACCGCAAGAAAAAGAAATCTTCTGTTTCTTTTGCAGACCCAGTCGTAGAGATAACCTATGGTGACAACTATGATAAGCAGAAAGCTATGGCAGAGGGCTTCAGCGACAACCTAGTATATACAAGTAGCGATGAGAGTATAGTTAAGTTCCACGGTAATAACGTGGTAGACGTTCTCGGTCCCGGTACCGTAACCATTACCGCTACTGCTCCAGCCACCGCTACCACAGAGGGGAACAGCGCCACATATACGTTGAAGATATATGAGCCTGCTGATGATCATGAGATTAACCTTACATTCAGTTCGGCGGGTTATCTCACATGGGTGGCAACTGCTGATATCGACTTCTCTCAGACGGAAGGCGTAACTGCCTATAAGATAACTGAAGCCACATCCAAGAAGATTACGATGGTGGAAGTGGATAAGGTTCCGAAAGGTGCTGCCGTGATGCTGAAAGGCTCTGGTACGAAGACGCTGAAGAGAACCACTGAGGAAGTAGCAGATCTTTCTGACAATAAGATGTTGGCTTGTACGGATGGCTTAGTGACTGGCAACGGCGTTAACAGCGTGACCAATACGGATGTCTATGTGCTGGGTAACGGCAAGAGCGGCTTGGGCTTCTATATGCTGAAAGGCACGCTTCAGGCTGGTAAGGGCTATCTGAAGGTTTCGGAAGGCACGGGTTATGCCAAGCCGAATTTCATCGGCTTCGAAGAGACTACTGGCGTAAAGACCTTCGTGATCAATAAGGATAGCGATGGTGAAGTTTACAATCTGCAAGGTATTCGCATGGCTCATCCCCAGAAGGGCATTTATGTGAAGAATGGTAAGAGGTATGTTATTAAATAAGGAACAGGCGATATGAAGACTAAATATGAGTATATGAAACCCGCAATCCAGGTATTGTTCACTCAGCATTTGATGGAAGTAGAACCGGGAATTCACTTTGGCAGTGATGAAATAGACGGCGATGAAGAAGGTCAAGTCTTGTCTAAGGAGCAGAACTTCTTCGATGTGGATTCTGTGTTGAATAAGTATGTGCCAGATGCGTTTACAAACGTATTCCCGCCGGAAGAGTGATGATTTCTCAGAGACTATGAAATAGCAGCAACGGCTGTCAGTCAAAGGATGGGCAGCCGTTGTTTTTTTTGAATAGGACACAAAAAACCGCCAGGCCTGAGGCCCAGCGGTCATTTCTCTCTTTTTTCAATTCGAGCTTTCTGATTACTCAGCAGCAGCTGTGTCAACAGCAGCGGTATCAGCAGCAGCGGTATCAACCAGAGCGGTGTCAACAGCAGTTGTGTCCTCAGCAGGAGCCTGAGCTGTTTTGTTACCACAAGATGCGAAAGAGATAGCTGCGATAGCTACGAACATTAAAACTAATTTCTTCATTTTCTTTGCTTTTTAAATCTGTAAAACAATCATTTGTTTATTAAAACGCTGCAAAGGTAAGCATTTTTTTGATACGCCGTTCTTTTTTTAAGCTTTTTTTTTAGCCCTTTTTGTAACTTTTTTGCAAGGCGCTGATAATCAGTTAATTATAGACTGTGAATAAAAGTTAAAGTTTCCGTGTGCCTTAACAAAAGTCGAAAAACAGGCTTTTTGTGTGCGCGCACTATGGCTCAAATGAATTAAAAAATGTACCTTTATGTAGCTTTGCTCCATGAAGGTAGGGTGCACTCGGAAAATCCCTGCTTTAAAGCCGTCCCTTATCAAGGGACTCAAAATGTTTTTTCATTCATTTTGATAAATTTACTTCCCATTCGGTCAGTGACACATTCTATTTTTACTGTTTTTTGTAAGTTCTTCCGCTCAAGAAAACAAATTCATTTGCTTTCTCTTCGCTTAATCGAAATTTTGCACTACCTTTATGTAGCTTTGCTCCATGAAGGTAGGCTACACTCGGAAAAAATCAAAAAAAGATTTTTGTTTTTCACTCATTTGCACTACCTTTGCACCCATATTATAATAAGGTGTATGATTGATACGAGTGCTTTTCAGGGCAAAACGGCAGTTTACTATACGTTGGGATGCAAACTCAATTTCTCTGAGACTTCGACTTTCGGGAAGATGCTGCAGGAGATGGGGGTGCGCACGGCGGAAAAGGGGGAGCAGGCGGATATCTGTCTGATCAATACCTGTTCGGTGACGGAGGTGGCTGACCACAAGTGCCGCCAGGCTATTCACCGGATGGTGCGCCAGAATCCAGGTGCCTTCGTGGTGGTGACGGGCTGCTATGCGCAGTTGGAGCCGGAACGCGTGGCCGGGATAGAGGGCGTGGACCTGGTGCTGGGCAGCAATGAGAAGGCGTATCTGATACAGTATCTGAGTGATAGGTTTTCTAACCCTAACGATAACCTTAACCCTAACGATAACCTTAACCCTAACGATAACCTTAACCCTAACGATAACGTTAACGATGACGATAACCATAACCATAAAGTAAAGCGTGGGGTTTATAAGGTGGAGAAGACGAAGGACATCAAGTCGTTCGCGCCAAGTTGCTCGAGGGGAAACCGTACGCGGTATTTCCTGAAGGTGCAGGACGGGTGTGACTATTTCTGCACGTACTGTACGATACCTTATGCACGTGGGTTCTCGCGCAATCCGACGATTGCCTCACTGGTGGAACAGGCGCAGCAAGCGGCTGCGGAAGGGGGTAAGGAGATTGTGCTGACGGGCGTGAACATCGGCGACTTCGGTAAGACGACGGGGGAGTCGTTTACGGATCTGGTGAAGGCGCTCGACAAGGTGGAGGGCGTGAGCCGCTACCGTATTTCTTCGATAGAGCCTGACTTGCTGACTGACGAGCTGATTTCCTATTGTGCGGAGAGCCGTGCCTTCATGCCGCATTTCCATATCCCGCTGCAGAGCGGGAGCGACGAGGTGCTGCGGCTGATGCACCGCCGTTATGACAAGGCGCTCTTCGCGCATAAGATAGAGCTGATCAAGGCGCTGATGCCGGATGCCTTCATCGGCGTGGACGTAATGGTGGGATGCCGCGGCGAGACACCGGAGTGCTTCGAGGAATGCTACGACTTCCTGATGGGACTGGACGTGACGCAGCTGCATGTGTTCCCATATTCGGAGCGTCCGGGAACGGCGGCTCTCAGGATTCCCTACGTGGTGAGCGAGAAGGACAAGAAGGAGCGTTCACACCGGCTGCTGGAGCTCTCGGACGAGAAGACGCAGGCGTTCTATGCCCGCCACATCGGACAGGAGGCGGAGGTGCTTTTCGAGAAGGCGCCCCGTGGCAAGGCGATGCATGGTTTCACCAGGAATTATATTCGCGTGGAGTTGCCGCCAACGGAGGCGAAGCCCGAATATGACAATCAGCTGATAAGCGTGAGTCTCGGGGAGTTCAACTTCGACAAATCGGCGCTGAAGGTGCATGTCAACGGTAACGATAACGCTAACGATAACGTTAACGATAACGATAACGATAACCATAACGATAACCTTAACGCTAACCCTAACTTGAAACCTGAAACTTGAAACCTGAAACTTGAAACTGCGATGATGAAAGTTGCAATCGTGATATTGAATTGGAACGGGGAGAAAATGCTGAAGGAGTATCTGCCCACCCTGATGGAGTATTCGCGGCGTTCTGCGGAGGTGATCGTGGCCGATAATGCGTCGACGGACGGGAGCATCGCCTTTCTGAAGGAGCATCATCCGGAAGTAAGGATCATCCAGCTGGAGAAGAACTGGGGTTTTGCCGACGGTTATAACAAGGCGCTGGAGCAGGTGGAGGCGGAATACTATGTGCTGCTGAACAGCGATGTGGAGGTGACTCACCACTGGCTCACGCCGCTGATTGAATATATGGACGTGCATCCCGAGGTGTGCGCCTGTCAGCCGAAGCTGCTGGCCGTCCACGACAAGGACTCGTTTGAATATGCAGGGGCGAGTGGGGGATACCTGGACCGTCTGGGCTATCCTTTCTGTCGCGGAAGGCTCTTCGATACCGTGGAAAAGGATCAAGGGCAGTATGACTATGCCGCGGAGGTGCTCTGGGCCACGGGTGCCTGCTTGATGGTGCGCGCCAAGGACTACTGGGAGGCCGGCGGATTGGACGGCCGCTTCTTCGCCCATAACGAGGAGATTGACCTCTGCTGGCGGATGCGGCTTCGTGGAAGGAAGATTATGTGCCTGCCGGAGAGTTATGTCTATCACGTGGGCGGTGGGACGCTTCCGAAGGAAAATCCGATGAAGACGTACCTCAACTTCCGCAACAACCTGACGATGCTCTACAAGAACCTGCCAGAGGAGGAACTGCGCGGCGTGATGCGTTGGCGATGGCTATTGGACTATGTGGCCGCGTGGCAGACGCTGATACTGAACGGAAAGTGGGGCGACTTCAAGGCTATCTACAGGGCGCGGCGCGATTTCAAGCGCTGGCTGCCGGAATATAAGGAGGAACGCGCGCGTGTACAGAGTACCCGCAAGAAGGATAACGACGACGGCCGCAAGAGATATTCGTTGTTGTGGCAGTATTATGTGCGCGGACACAAATATTTTTCCGAGCTTCCCTAATTTGTTGAAAAAAAAGGGTTGTTCTATGCGTGTTTTTAATGAAAATAAAGTAATTTTGCAACCGCAAACGAATATTATACAATAATAATGGGTGGTTTTTTTGGTACTATTGCTGTACAGGATTGCGTAAACGACTTGTTTTACGGAACAGATTACAACAGCCATTTAGGAACAAAACGTGCCGGTCTGGTCACCTTCGACAAGGAGAAAGGCTTCACCAGAAGCATTCACTCGCTGGAGCGCGACTATTTCCGCAGCCGTTTTGAAGGTGAACTGGAAGGTTTTAAGGGTAACGCCGGTCTCGGCATCATCAGCGACACAGATCCTCAGCCTATTCTCATCAACTCGCACTTGGGGCGCTATGCGGTAGTGACCGTGGCCAAGGTGAACAACCTGCGTGAGATTGCAGATGAATTGCTGGAGAAACGCATGCATCTCTCGGAGATGAGTCAGAACAACATCAACCAGACGGAGCTGATCTCGCTGCTCATCAACATGGGCGACACTTGTGTGGACGGCATCAATCTGGTCTATAAGAAGGTGAAGGGCTCATGCTCCATCCTCATACTCACGGAGGACGGCATCATCGCCGCACGTGACGCTCTGGGACGCACGCCCATCGTGATAGGTCGGAAAGAGGGAGCCTATGCGGCTACCAGCGAGTCGACATCGCTGCCGAACCTCGACTATGAACCGCTACGCGACGTGGGACCCGGTGAGATCGTAAGGCTCAGGGCCGACGGGGTGGAAGTGCTGCAGAAGCCTTTCTCCCGTTGTCAGATATGCTCGTTCCTCTGGGTTTACTACGGATTCCCCGCCTCCGACTATGAAGGCGTGAACACCGAGTACGTGAGGGAGACAGCTGGCCGCGTGATGGGTGAGGAAGACGACACGGAGGCCGACTGCGTTTGCGGTATTCCCGACAGCGGTGTGGGTACGGCACTCGGCTATGCGGAGGGACATAAGATTCCCTATAAGCGTGCGGTACTGAAATACACGCCGACGTGGCCGCGTTCGTTTACGCCCTCGAAACAGAGCCGCCGACAACTGGTGGCGAAGATGAAGCTCATTCCCAACCACTCCATCCTGAAAGACCAGCGCGTGGTGTTCTGCGACGACTCCATCGTGCGCGGCACGCAGTTGCGTGACAATGTCAGGACATTCTTCGAGTATGGTGCCAAGGAAGTGCATGCCCGCATCTCCTGTCCGCCGCTGGTTTACGGATGTCCGTATATCGGATTCACGGCTTCGAAGAGTGACCTGGAACTCATCACCCGCCGGATTATCCAGGATTTTGAAGGTGATCCCAACAAGAATCTGGAAAAGTATGCCACTACTGACTCGCCGGAATACAAGCGGATGGTGGAGGAGATAGGCCGACGGCTTGGACTCACCAGCGTGAAGTTCAATAAGATAGAGACGCTGATTGACGCCATCGGACTCCCGAAGGAAAGGGTATGTACTCATTGTTTCGACGGGACGAGCTACGACTTTGAACCCTGACGATAACGTTAACGATAACTGTATATGGGAGTAGGAAAATGGATAGGAGGATTCCTCGGGTTTATAGCCTTTGGCCCTTTGGGGGCATTGGCAGGCTATGCCCTGGGGTCGCTTTTCGATAATGCAATGATCGGGTTTGCCGACGGTAACGACGGGCCGCATACCTTCGAGGATGCCTACCGCAACCGTTACCAGCAGGGGCAGTATACTCGGCAGCAGCAGTTTGAAGGACAGCGTAACAGTTTCATGTTCTCGCTCATGGTGCTCGCCTCCTACGTCATCAAGGCCGACGGCAAGGTGATGCATTCCGAGATGGAATATGTAAGGCAGATGCTCCGCATGAATTTCGGAAGTGCCGCTGTAGCGGAAGGTGAGGACATCCTGAAGAAACTCTTCGAAAAGCAGAAACAGCTGGATGCCCAGCAACCGGGTGCCTACAAGAGTGCCGTCTATGACAGCTGCCGGCAGATATCCCAGTATATGGCCTATGAGCAGCGTCTGCAGCTGCTGGCATTCCTCTGCGAGATAGCAAGGGCTGACGGCAAGGTTCCCGCTTCGGAACTGGAGGCTCTGAGATGGCTGGCTTCCTCGTTGGGACTGAATGCCCAGGAAGTGGATTCGATGCTCAACCTGCAGTCGGGAGGCACTAATCTGGAAGCTGCCTACAAGGTGCTGGAGATTTCGCCCGATGCCACCGACGACGAGGTGCGCAAGGCCTACCGCAAACTGGCCCTGAAGCATCATCCCGACAAGGTGTCCACACTCGGAGAAGACGTGCGCAAGGCTGCCGAGAAGAAACTCCAGGAGATCAATGCTGCCAAGGACCTGATCTACAAGTCGCGCGGTATGTAGCTGAAGAAGCATACTGGAGGCAATAATACCGCCTCATTCACGTTATTAGTTTGATGGATAAAGTGAAACTTTGCCTTTTGGCATTGCTTTTATGCGTAATGACGGGTTGTCAGGACGACGACTCGTTCAGTACGAATGTTTCCAATATTCTTTCATTCTCTGCTGACACGGTGAAGTTGGACACGGTGTTCTCAGCTGTTCCCACGACGACCAGGACTTTCTGGGTGCACAATGAGAGCGGCGACGGCATTCGTTGTACGAACATCCGTCTGGAACGGGGAAACCAGAGTGGCTTCCGCGTGAATGTGGATGGTGTATACCTGGGCTCGGAATCAGGTTACCAGGCTTCTGAGGTGGAAATCCGCAAGGGTGACAGCATCCGTGTTTTCGTGGAACTGACCTCTCCCGTGAACGGTAGGAACAAACCCTGGCTGGTGGAGGATAATCTGCTGTTCCTGCTGGAGAGCGGCGTCACGCAGAAGGTGAATCTCAATGCCTATTCGTGGGATGCCATCAAATACCGCAATCTTCATATCACCAATGATACCACGCTGACGGGCGACAGGCCCATCATCGTCTATGGGAAACTGACCGTCGAAGAGCATGCCACGCTGACCCTGGCTGCCGGCACGACGCTCTATTTCCACGACGGGGGCGGCATTGACGTCTATGGAAGACTCTGTTCGCAAGGTGAGGCAGGCAAGGAGGTGATACTGAGAGGCGACCGTCTGGACTGGATGTTCGACTATCTGCCCTACGACCTGATGAGCGGTCTCTGGGACGGAATCCATTTCTATGAGACTTCCTATGACAATGTGATGGAGTTTACTGACCTTCACAGTTCCTTCAATGGCATCGTCTGTGATTCGGCCGATGTGGAGAAGCAGAAACTGACGCTGAAGAACATGACCGTGCATAACTGTCAGGGAAAGGGATTATCGACCGTTAACTGCAAAGTGACGGCAGAAAACTGCCAGTTTACCAATACGCTCTATGAGTGCGTGGACATATTGGGTGGTGACGTGACGATGAACCATTGTACGCTGGCCCAGTTCTATCCCTTTGATTCCAACAGAAGGCCGGCTCTCAATTATTATTCCACGGCTACGATGCCGCTCCTGCGGATGGACTGCATCAACTCCATCGTGACCGGATATCCAGAGGACGTGGTAATGGGTGCAACGGAGAATGAAAACATCCCCTTCAACTACCGCTTCATTTCCAGCATCCTGCGCACACCGGCAGTGGAAGATGCCGAGCACATCATCGACGTTATCTTTGAGAATGTGGAGGACACGGCTTCCGTACAGGGCGACAAGCACTTCAAACTGGTGGACATCAATACGCAACACTATGATTTCCACCTGGATTCCCTTTCACCTGCCATCAACAAGGGAAGCAAGGATTATCCCGTGAGCAACGACCGCGACGGAAAGGCGCGTGACGACCAGCCGGATATGGGATGCTTTGAAGAATCGAAACCTGAAACCTGAAATAAGAAAAAGATAATTAATCAAACGCTATAAAAGGGACGCTTATGAAAGAAATCAACTTGGATGCTAAGATTCAGTTCTGCCAGATGGAGGAACTCTCAGAGGATGACCAGCGGCTGGTGAACAAGGCCATAGAGGCCACCCGTAACTCGTATGCTCCCTACTCGAACTTCCACGTGGGAGCCTGTCTGCGAACGGCAGATGGTATGGAAATGATTGGTGCCAACCAGGAGAATGCGGCTTTCCCCTCAGGACTCTGTGCGGAGCGCTCTGCCATTTTTGCAGCTCAGTCGCAGCATCCGGAATCTGCCATCGTGGCGCTGGCCATTGCCGCCCGTAACGAAGAGGGACTGATGGCTACGCCGGTATCACCCTGTGGCGCCTGCCGCCAGGTGATTCTTGAGATGGAAGACCGCTACCAGTGTGACGTGAAGATACTGCTTTACGGCACGGAGGGTATCTACGTGATTCCCAATGTGAAGACACTACTTCCCCTTCATTTCGTGGACAGTTGTATGAAATGACCTTATAGGCCGCATAGTTGCCGGTAGGGGCAGTGGGCACAGTTTTTCTTGTCGGTAGTCGGTAGGAAGGGCTGTTGCGGTTCAAAGATCTCACTTACAAGCTTTTGCAGATTTTCAAGGAAATCAGTGACATACGTTTGTATGTCATTGATTTTTTCTTTTCCTATCGACAACGTAGGGTCGTAGTCTTCTGCCATCGTATGTTGGATGAACAGCAGGGCAGGGGATACGGGCAGTTGCGTGGGGTTCAGCTTCGGATGCTGCCGCACGATGATGGAATAGAGCATCGTCTGCAGATAGTAGTCGGTATGCTTCTCGCGGATGTTGTCGGGAGAGAAGATCTCTGCCAGTTCGTTGACTTTGCGCCGGAGGTCGCGGCTTCCGGTCTTGTAGTCAACGACCCGGATGTACTGTTCACCGGTAATCGGATTGGTTATCTGGTCCAGTCGGTCGATGCTGCCGCCGACACTTATCGTACGGCTTCCATCGGAGGTGGTGACGGGAATCTGCTGATATACTCTCTCCTCATTGCCCTTAATGGTAAAAGGTGCCAGACTGAGGTCTATCTCGAAAAGGCGCTGCAGATAACGGATGATCACTTCGCGGTTGATGAGTTGCAGGCCGTTGAGTTCCATCTGGAATGGTCGGTCGTCTTTGATGTTGAAGAGTTCCTCCCGTATAGCCTTGTCCACGGTGATTTCTATCTGTTCGTGATGCTGAAGTAACTCCTTGAGCTGGTCAGGTCTGATGACTTTTCCCATCCTGTCGTAGAGCAGTTGGGCAGAGCGGTGGAAAATGTTGCCAAAGATGCGGCTGTCAATTTCATCTTCCTCATTGTCGTCGGGTTCCATAATGCCCAGAACGTAGCGGAAGTAGAAAGTCAGTTGGCAGGCAAGATAGCGGTTGATGGCCGAGGGTGAGAGGGACTTGAAACTCCGCAGTGTCTCCATCACCTGGGCATCCTTCTCCCGCTTTTGGGGACGGAGGTGCATCTGCTGTTGTCCGCTTTGCAAGGAACGCCTCTCGATGGTATGCGGACTCTCTACAAGGAGTTGGAGCATGAAGCGTGACATCTCGCCGGTGTGGCCGTCTTCGGTGGAGTTGTTGTAGCAGATGGTGATTTCGCTTGCCCGCTGGAGCAAACGGTGGAAATAGTAGGCGAAGATGGCCACCTTGTTGTCGATGGTGGTCAGGCCGTATGCCTTCCGGATAGCATAGGGTATGAATGAAGCGTCGTTGACGCCCTTCGGCAGGTTACCCTCGTTGCAGGAGAGCAGCAGGATATGGTCGAAATCGAGATTGCGCGTTTCGAGTACGCCCATCACTTGAAGTCCCACTGCCGGTTCTCCGTGGAAGGGAATGGATGTGGAACGGATGAGTTGCAGCAGCAGGCGTTGCAGCGTGATGCGGTCCACGTCGAGATGGTCGTTTTCGATGAGTGACGACAGTCGGTTAAGCAGGGTGTACATCCGGAAGAGAGCCTCCGCCTGCATCGGATTCTCCTCGTCCTGTGTATGCTGGGCGATATGTTTGACGACGAACTGCATCCACTGTATGTACTGCAGATTGTCATCAATGGGACGCGTGAGCATCTCTTCGTCGAGGAAACGGGCGTAGCTGTGGCGCATCACCCGGCGCATCAGGTACTTTGGTATCTTCTGTGTTTGACGGAGCTGGGAGAGCAGCATCACCAGCGAACTGATGGGCGTGTCGTTAAGCGGATAGCCCGTCGTGATATTTACTTTCTCCACTTCATCCGGCAAACAATGTATGACGGATGGCAGCAGGTGCTCGTCGCCCATCACAACGGCCGTACGGCGACCGTCGCCAATGCGGTTTCCCGATTGCAGCCATTGGCTGACATAGCGTGCCTGTACATTCTCTGTGGGGGCACTGACGAAGGTGATGTGCTTGGGCTTTGAAAACTGGTTATAGATGGTCTCGTCGGTGTTGTCCAGTTCGTTGGGGAATTGTTCCAGCAACTCGCGGATGTAATAGCCTGCTTCATTGTCGGGTGCCATATAGTATTGGTCGAAATCCCAGTAGAACTTGGCTTTCTGCAACTTCATCAGACGTTCGCAAAGGCGGAGTTCCACCTTCTGCATCATATTGAAGCCGACAAAGAGGTAGGTGTCATATTTGAAAGGGATATCGTCAGTCTCTGCCACCTCGCGATAGAGCATCCCTTCGTAGGCCAGCTGCTGGGAGCGCAGTTCGGTGCGGTAGTTCTCATAGATATCTTCTATATGGCTCCACAATTGGAGGAAACGGCGCTTGAGCTCGCTGTTGTGGTCGGGAGAGAAATTGCTGAAGAAACGCTGAAGCAGGGCTGTCTGCTCTTCGGTGAGATAGGAGAGATCGTCGAGTTCGTGGATGTCACGAAGGTTGCGGAATACATCGTGGGCCACGGCCATGTTCTTGTCAATGTCGTCGAAGTCGCTGATGAGCAACTGTCCCCAGCCGTAGAAATGGTCGAGGGTCTCGTCGATGCCGGTTATGGATGTGAAGCAGCGGTAGAGTTCGCAGACGAGTTTGATGGGGTCGCCGACGGTCAGCGATGAATGCTGGCGGAAGAGGTCGCTGATGGTGATATAGGCAGGACTCCATATAGGACGGCCTGCGAGCCTTGCCAGGGCTTCTTTGAGAAAGAGCGAGGCACGCTTGTTGGGGAACACAACGGCAATGTGGCTCAAGTCGGTTCCATATTTGCGGATGATGTCTTCGGCGACTATTTCGAGAAATGCTTTCATTTTACTTCTTCTATTTTATTGGAATAAACGAACCATAGATATCCACTCACCTGCTGGTAGCCCATGTGGCGGAGGAGTTCCATATATTCACGCACTTGTTCTTGGTATTCGTCGCGTGGGCGTCCAAACTTGAAATCGACGACAACCATCTGTTGCCCGTCAGTCATCACGCGGTCAGGGCGACGCTCCAGCAGTTCCCCCTCTTCGTTGATGCTGATGATGGAACATTCATTGAAAAGGGTCCATCGCGGAGAGAACCAGTCGGCCACGCGCTTGTCGGAAAGCCGCTTCTGCAGCATGCTCCTCAAGCTTTCTGCAGAGACGTCTTCATCGTAGAGCACACCACCGAGTTCCAGTTCCCGCAGAGCCTGAGGAATGTCGGCCACCGTGCGGATGGTGGAGAAGAGGTTATGCATCACATTACCCATTTTGATATAGCGTGCCTGTTCTGTTTCGTTGGTATCATCCTGGACGAAGTCACGGCTCTTATTGCTCTGCTTGAAGGCTGTCTTTGCCGTGTAGCTTTGGATGGTCACGGGGGTGGGGATTACAGGCAGCAGCAACTTGTTGGCAGTCGGTTGCTTTGCCTTTTTCTGCTTGATGAGCAGTTCTCCCTCTTCGTAAATGACCGGTTGAGACGCTTCTCCCATATCCGTTCCCCATTTGGCAAGCACTTCTTGAATGAGCGTACTGCGGGAGTTGGAGGCATCCCGCTTGCCGATGACAAAGAGATTGTGACTGGCGCGGGTAAAGGCTACATAGAGTAGGTTAAGATTGTCCACACAGTTTTGCAGATGTTCATGGGCGTAGTCTTTCTGATAGATGGAGTCAGACAGGCGTGAACTGTAGTCAACGGGAACCAAGGGCAGTCTGCAGAACGGTTCTTCCGTAGGCTTGCACCAGATGGTGTTGCCCATGCGCATTTCAATCGTCCAGTCGCAGAAGGGGATGATGACATTGTCAAATTCGAGACCTTTTGACTTATGGATGCTAATGAGACGGATGCCGTTGATCTGGTCACTCTGGATGGTTTTCTCGTGAATGGAGTCATCCCAACAGCGCAGGAAGGCATCGATATCTCCTCCAGTCTCCTGCAGGAACTTGCTCATGTGGTCGTAGAAGGCGCAGATGTATGCGCTCTCGTCTTTGAGTTTCTCGAGATGGAAGAGAGAGAAGAGCCGTTCGGTCAGGTCCATCAAAGGAAGTGTAAGCAACCGCTGGTCGAGCGGGAGTTCAATATCGGAATTCCCGTTAATGCGCTCGTAGGCCTTAATAAGATTTGCCTTGCAGAGATTATCTTCAGGATGTATCAAGGCATGAAGGGCTTGGATAAGGGTTAATACTGCCATGGAAGAATCCAGCCGGAAAGCCTCGTCACTGATGATTTTCATCTCTGGCCGCTGTTGCATAAATGCATCGGCTATGAGTGGAATGTGCTTGTTAGCACGAACCAGTATGCAAATCGTGTTTTCGGCTATGCCCTGTGAGCGGAGTACGTCAACGGTCTGGATGATTTGGGCAATCATTTGCTCTTCGTATTCCTCTTTGGGAAGCAGCGTGATGCGTACCAATCCTTCATCTGGCTTGTCGTTAGGAATCTTCTGCTCCACTTTGGCATAGGCGTCACTCAGTTGAGATGCCTCTTCGGGATTAATCTCCTGTTCATGCTGATACTCAATGTCTTGTGCGGCAGTGAAGAAGCGGTTGTTGAATTCTATGATTCTGCGGGAGGAACGGAAGTTGATGTCGAGGTCTTCCACTTTAATCTGTTCTTTGTGGAAGAGGTTCTCGATACCATTGAGCAAACGCCAGTCACCGCTTCTCCAGCGATATATGCTTTGTTTGACATCACCCACGATGAGATTGGTGCCGCGGCTCATGGTCTCATTGAGCAGGACGCGGAAATTCTCCCACTGAACGGTACTGGTGTCTTGGAACTCATCTATCATGATGTGTTCCAGTTGCGTGCCCAATTTCTCAAAGATGAAAGGCGAGTCGGAGCCGTCCATTAGGTTATGGAGGAATGCTTGTGTGTCACTAAGTAGAAAGCGGTTTGCCTCCTTGTTGAGCGAACTCACCCGTTCTTCTATATTACCTAAGAGGCGGAGTTGGTTCAGGTGTCTCAGTGTCACATCAGCACTGACGAAAAGTTTCCATTGACGTTCACGGTCGTTCTCAGTGTCACGGAGCAAAGGGAGCAGGACTTCATCAGCAAGAGATATAACCACTTGGCGGTCGGCACTACTTTTGGACGCCCAGTTTTCGGCTGCTTCCAAATGCTTGGCCAAAGTGGCGTTCTGACAACTCTTATTACTCCAGTCGGTACCTTTCAACTTGTTGAAATAACTGGCTATACCGCGCTGTTTGTTGGTGAGTGAGTCTGGTGTAAGGCCGTTTTCTTCCAGTGTGTCGAAAAAGGTCTCGGCATATTGCGTCATTCGCTCACGTGCGTTCTTTCTGATTTCCCGGATAGTGCTGGTGTAATCATTGAAGAAATCAGGATCTTCGAATCTTTCCTTCAGGTTGTCGCTCTCACGCTTATAATAGTCACGGAAGATCGTACGCCCGAAATCCTTGATTTGTCCTATAACATTCCAGCTTTTGTCATCCTCAATGTTTTCCTTGATATAGTCAATAATCCAGAACAGGAGGTGACTTGTGGTGGACAGTTCGTCGATGAGCTCATCCACGGCTTGTTCTTCTACCTGTACATCATTAAGTCCAACGGTGAGGTTGGCTGCCAAGTCAAGTTCGCGCGCAAGGTTGCGGAGTACACTCTGGAAGAAACTGTCGATAGTCTCCACGCGGAAATAGTTGTAGTTATGGATAAGGTTTGTCAAGGCTTCGCCGGCACGCTTTGAAACCAGTTCTTCTGAGACCTTGAGTTCCCCAGCCACTTTATCCATATAGTTCTGGGAATCTGGCAGTCTTTTCCAGATGCCGTATAATTGACTCAGGATACGTTCCTTCATTTCCTCCGTAGCCTTGTTGGTAAAGGTCACGGCTAGGATGTTGCGGTAGGCCTGGGGATTGAGAATGAGTAGCTTGATATACTCCGTAGCCAACCTGAAGGTTTTTCCGGAACCGGCAGATGCTTTATATACTGTTAGCTGGTGATTCATATTCCAAAGATAGTAAATGTGTTTGATAGCATGATGGCACTTTATACGTATAAATTACCAACGGTTGAACAATTCGAAGCCGAACTGGAATCCCATGCCATCATATTTCCAGTTGTTCAAACCTAAGAAAACTCCCATCGAAAAAATACGGTTGGTGAAACCATAACCGAATTCTACATATGGGTTTACTTGCGATGATTTCAATACATTGGTATATATTCGCTCTGATTCCAGGAAGCGTCCGACAACTGGTAAGCGGTAAGCGATGAGCAACGGACTCTCGTAGGTGATATTACCGCGGATATAGTATTTGGAGGAGTTGTAGAAATGGCTGTCAAGCACTTGGAAGTCGCCAGACCAGTCATCGTTCCATCCGCCAGGAATGTTGTCTCTGCTGAAATTGGAGTAATCCAAGAAATAGGCCGTTTTTTCCCGGTTTGTATAGAATCCGGTTCCTAGTCGCATGGACAAGATTCTCAGGGGATTCAGTAGCTTCTTCCATGAGGCGTCAAGTTCGATGCGCTCATATTCCATATCTGATCTTGCGATGTTCTTGATGCCGCGCTCGTAACTACCTGTCAGGATGATGCTCTTCCAACCCCATGGGCGGTATTGCAATTCAAGGAAAGGTGCAAAGGAGCGATAGTCGGTGGCACTTTTGGTTTCGTGGAAACTGTTATAGTCAACAGGTGTTCTGCGGTGGAAATTGAAACCACCGCCTATGGAGATATGATCGTTGATGTTATGATGTGCGAACCCTCTGATATGGAAGTCCTTGAAATAGTCAAGTTGGAGACTGTCCCAGTTAAGTTTTTGGAGGGAGTCTTTGTGAATTTCCTGCAGTCGTTCCCTGACGGAGGAGTTGGATATGCGGTTTCCGTTTCCAACCGTCAGTTCAACGTATCCGTCGCGTTTTTTATTAAAGGTAAAGCGATAAGGAACATTGAAATAGAACTGTTTCTGCTTGAATGCGTATCCTCCCTTAAACTGCATGTAGATATCTTGATTGTCATTGAAGGCATAGACTAGACGCAGCTTGATTTTGTAGGTAATACCTTTATTGTTGTTGTATCCGAAATACAAAGGATTCAGCAGTGGGTCAAGCCTGATGTAACTCTGGTCATTACCAAGGCTCATTCGGGTACGGTTAAGAAGATGGTCTGCAAAACTGTCCCAGAGAATCTTCTTTACTAGATTTGGTTTTCTTTCTACGCTTGAAGTATCTCTGTTAGCCCAGGCAATACTGTCTAGAGAGTCTTTCTCGTGATAGAGCATAGCAATTTTCTCAGGCAGAGGCTCCGGTCGTAAGGAATCCATCAATGCCTTGTCCTCGCTGTCCCTGATAGAGTCATTGAGTATCTGGGGCAGTGCATATCGGGAATAATGGTCAGTCTCTATGCGATTGCCGAGAAACTTGAATCTGGAATGAATGTCGCATCGAACAGGGAACAGTGACTTGGGGCCTTCTTCGCCCATCGTGGCACTAAGCGTAAACCTGATCATATCAAATTCGCCAAAGAATGTAACACTGATGATACGTCCTGTCTTCGGATCAACTACGGCACTTCCACGTACTAATTTGGTGTTGTAAACTCGAGGCCGGAAAGTCAACTCCGCGTTATTAGATGATAGGCGGGTTATCTCATATTTGTAATATACGGCATTCAGCCTGTTGAATGGAGACAGTACGCCGTTTTGTGTCATCAAGACGTCATAGATGTCAGGTTTCAGATAGTTTTCTACGGTGCCCATAACGGAATGCACTCTCGATTCGGTCTCAATGTTCACCTGTTCGATAATCTTTTCTTCTGAGTTGGCCTTGAACTTGTACCATGTCTCTCCGGCAAATTCACGTTGGGAATGTCTGGCTATCCTGTACATCGAAGGAATAGCCCACAGAATGGGATTACGCCGGGTTTTATTGATGTAGAAACGGGTATAATAACTCAATTCATCAGGAAACTGCTTGAAGTCGATGGTCTGCCGGTAGTTGAATACACGGTTGATAAGCACGGAATCCATACGGGTTCGTGCATCTGTGCCTTCAAAGGTTAGAAAGGATATCAATAAAAAGAGAATCCATCTGCGCATCGCCGACAAAGATACAAAAAAAATCCGTTTGCAAGAATGAGCAAACGGATTTTTTATGGATAATAGGGAATTTTATCCCAGATACTTCATCAGAATCTTTGCATTACCGCTGTCGCGAAGTTTTGCAATGCTCTTTTCACGAATCTGGCGCACACGCTCGCGGGTAAGTCCCAGTTGATCTCCAATCTCTTCAAGTCCTTTCTCGTGACAACCGATACCGAAGCATTCGCGGATGATGGTAATTTCACGATCCTTCAGAACCTTGGAAAGAACGGTGTTCAGTTCCTGAGCCATACTCTCATGGTCAACCTTGCGGTCCGTACGAGAATCATCACCGGAAGGCATCACGTCAAGCATACAGTTGTCCTCTCCGTCTTGGAAGGGGGCGTCAATACTGACATGGTGGCCGTCGGCAGCCAGACTTTGACCAATCTTCTCCTCGTCAATATTCGTAGCTTCTGCCAGTTCGCTGACAGAAGGATGACGCTGGTTCTCCTGTTCAAACTTATTGATCTCGTGATTAATCTTATTGAGTGAACCTACCTGGTTAAGTGGCAGACGCACGATACGGCTCTGCTCAGCAATAGCCTGAAGGATACTCTGGCGAATCCACCATACAGCATAAGAGATGAATTTGAATCCACGTGTTTCATCAAATTTCTGTGCTGCTTTAATCAGACCAATGTTACCTTCATCAATAAGGTCTGTAAGCGTAAGTCCTTGGTGTTGGTATTGCTTTGCTACAGAAACAACAAATCGGAGGTTGGCGGTCACGAGTTTATCCTTGGCTCTTTCGCCCTCGCGTCCACCTTTCTTGATCTTCTGTGCCAGCTCAATTTCCTCATCAATCGAAATCAGTGGTGCGCGACCTATCTCCACGAGATATTTGTCCAACGCCTCACTGGAACGGTTGGTAATACTTTTTTGAATCTTTAATTGTCTCATCTTGAAATCCTTAGAATCTTCTTAACCGCTTGATTTTCAAGCTAATATCTAAATTTTAGTACTAAAAGCGATGCAAAATTAATAAAAATATCGGTACGTTGTTCAAAACACACCGATATTTTTTATTTAAATAATGTTAAGTCGGTATTATTGTTCCATCAGGAATTTCTTGAATCCGGCGAAGTCTTTGCCCAGGGGAACGCTCTGCTTGGTGCCCTTCATGAAGTCGGCCAGGCGTTCGGGAATCTCCACGTCGATGCCGATAATCTCGTCCACCTTCTCCTTGAACTTCGCGGGATGGGCCGTCTCGCAAAACACGCCCACTTCGTCATCGTTGAGCAAGTCCTTCAGCGCCTGATAGCCGCATGCTCCGTGGGGGTCGAGCGTGTAGCCCGTCTCGTTATAGCATTGTTGCATGGTGGCCCTGATTTGCTCGTCCTTGTAGGTGGCACCGCTGATATATTCGGTAATGGCCTCGTGGCTGCCGTTATGAAGGTCGTAGATGCGTGCAAAGTTCGACGGGTCGCCCACGTCCATCGCGTTGGCCAGCGTCTGAATGCTTGCCTTCGGCTCGTATTTTCCGGACAGAAGGTAGTTGTAGAAGATGTCGTTGGCATTGTTGGCGGCAATGAAGCGCTTCACGGGAAGCCCCATCTTGCGGCCGAAGAGGGCCGAGCAGATGTTGCCGAAATTGCCCGAGGGCACGCACATCACCAGGTTGTCGGCCAGTCCCAGGGCCTTCATGCGGGCATAGGCATTGAAATAATAGAACGACTGGGGCAGGAAGCGGGCCACGTTGATGGAGTTGGCCGAGGTCAGCTTCATGTGGTAGTTCAGCTCCTCGTCCATGAAGGCACTTTTCACCAGCGCCTGGCAATCGTCGAACACGCCGTCCACCTCGATGGCGGTGATGTTCTTGCCTAGTGTGGTGAATTGGCACTCCTGAATGGGCGACACCTTTCCCTTGGGATAGAGCACATACACGTGGATGCCCTCCACGCCCAGGAATCCGTTGGCCACGGCCGAACCCGTGTCGCCGCTGGTGGCCACCAGCACGTTCACTTCCTTCGTCTCGCCCTCTTTCTTGATGAAATATTGTAGCAGGCGGGCCATGAACCTTGCGCCCACGTCCTTGAAGGCAAGCGTGGGACCGTGGAAAAGCTCCAGCGAATAGATGTTGTCGGTTACCCGTTCAACCGGACAATCGAACGAAAGCGTGTCGTAGACAATCCGCTTCAGGCTTTCGGCATCCACATCCTCGCCGAAGAAGGCATCGGCCACCTGGTACGACAATTCCTGGAACGACATGTCCTGGATGTTGTCGAAGAACTCGTTGGGCAGCTGCCTGATTTGCTCGGGCATATAGAGTCCGCGGTCCTCGGCCAGTCCCTTCACTACCGCCTTCTCGAGCGTAGCCACAGGTGCCTTTTTATTGGTGCTGTAGTATATCATATTCTAGATGTTCATAAAAGTTTGCATAAATTCGTCGAGGCGTAGCATGCCGTAGCCTCCGTCCACGCAATTCACCTCGTCGTAGCTTTGCACGCCGTCGGGCTCGATACCCTTATAATATATAATAAAAGGTACGGGCTCGTTCACGTGGATGCGCATCTCTACGGGAGTGGGGTGGTCGGGCAGGATGGCTATGCACACGGGCTCGTCCCACGTGCGCACCTCGTTGTAGATGGGCTCAATGAGCCTGTGGTCGAGATAGTTGATGGCGCGTAGCTTCAGTTCTAGGTCGCCGTCGTGGCCAGCCTCATCGGTGGCTTCCACATGCACGAACACGAAGTCCTGGCGCCTCAGTGCGTCGATGGCTGCCTGGGCCTTTCCCTCGTAGTTGGTGTTGGCCAGCCCCGTGGCTCCCTCCACCTCGATGATGTCAAGTCCGGCATAGTGCCCGATGCCGCGAATCAGGTCCACGGCCGAGATCACGCTTCCGGTCTTCACCTGGGGATAGAGCTGCATCAGCGTTTCCATCGACGGACGGTAGCCTCCGCTCCACGGCCAGATGCTGTTAGCCTGGCGCTCGCCCTTGGCTGCTTTCGCCATGTTATAGGGATGCCTGGCCAGCAATTCTTGTGACTTCAGGATGAGATGGTTAATCAGGTCGGCGGTTTCCTGTCCGGTCATCCGGTTGCCGTCCTTCTTGTTCTCCCATCCGGGCTCGGCCGTTACCAGCAGGGGTCGCCATGCTTCGTTGGGATGGTCGTGGGGCGGGTTGCACACGATGTGCTTTGAACCGCCCTTGATGACCAGCAGGTGGCGGTACTGGATGCCCGTGATGAACTTCACCCGGTCGGAACCCAGTTCCTTGTCCAGGTATTGTATCAGCTGGTCGGCGTCTTCCGTCTCCAGGTTGCCTCCGTTGTGGGTGATGATGCGGCCGTCTTCGAGCGTGATGATGTTGCATCTGATGGCGAAGTCGTCGTCGGCCATTTCATAGCCTATGCTGGCGGCCTCCAGTGGTCCGCGGCCTTCGTACACCTTGTTCAGGTCGTATCCCATGATGGCCGTATTGGCCACCTCGCTTCCCGGGGGGAATCCTTCGGGAACGGTAATCAGCCGTCCCGTGCGGCCCTTGCGCGCCAGCATGTCCATATAGGGCTTGTCGGCATATTGCAGGAGCGTCTTCCCTCCAAGTCGCTCAACGGGATGGTCGGCCATTCCGTCGCCTAATATAATAATGTGCTTCATCGCCTTTAGATGTTCGCAATACTCATGATATTGGCAAACACACCGGCGGCCGTCACGGCTGCACCTGCTCCGTAGCCCTGAATGAGCATCGGATATTCCTTGTAGCGCTCAGTGGTGAGCAGCACGATATTGTTTGAACCTTCCAGTCCATAGAACGGATGTCCGTAGGGCACCTCCTTCAGCGCCACATTCGTCTTGCCGTTCTCCATTGTGGCCACGAATCTCCAACGCTTGTTCTCGGCCTCGAGCACCTTGCGGCGTGCCTCGAAGTCGGCGTCCAGCTCGGGCAGCTTCTTCCAGAAGTCGTCGATGGAGCCCTCGAAGTAGCTGTCGGGCACGAACAGGTGCTTCTCCACATCCTCCTGTTCCACCTTGTAACCGGCTTCGCGGGTCAGGATGACAAGCTTGCGTATGACGTCGGTACCCGAAAGGTCGATACGCGGATCGGGCTCCGAGTAGCGCTGCTCCTTGGCGCGGCGTACAGTCTCTGAGAAAGGCACGTCGGCGGCAATCTCGTTGAAGATGAAGTTGAGCGTTCCGCTCAGTATGGCCTCAATCTTCAGAATCTTGTCGCCCGAGTTGCAAAGGTCGTTGATGGTGCCGATGATAGGAAGTCCGGCGCCCACGTTGGTCTCGTAGCGGAACCACACGCCGCGGTCGCGAGCCGTCTGCTTCAGTTTCAGGTAACTGTCGTAGTCGCTCGATGCGGCAATCTTATTGGCGGCCACCACTGATATATTGTGTTCAAGCAAAGTCTGATACAGCGATGCAATCTGACGGCTTGCCGTACAATCCACGAATACCGAGTTGAAGATGTTCATCTTCACAATCTCGTCGCGCATCTTCTCGGTGTTGGCGGGCTCGCCGGCACGTAGAATCTGCTCGTAGTTGTCAAGGTCGATGCCGTCGCGGTTGAGCACGAAGTTGTACACGTCGCTGATGCCCACCACGTTCAGCTTCAGGCGCTTGCTCTGCATCAGCACCTTCTGCTGGGTGCGAATCTGCTCGAGCAGCATGCCGCCCACGGTTCCGATGCCGCAGATGAAGAGGTTCAGCACCTTGTATTCCGACAGGAAGAACGAGTCGTGGAGCACGTTGAGCGACTTGCGCAGGAAGCGTCCGTCCACCACAAACGAGATGTTGGTTTCCGAAGCACCCTGGGCGCAGGCAATCACGCTGATACCGCTACGTCCGAGCGTGCCGAACAGCTTTCCGGCAATGCCCGGCGTGTGCTTCATGTTCTCGCCCACAATGGCTATGGTGGCCAAGCCGCTTTCGGCCTGCATGGGGAACATGGCGCCCGTCTCGATTTCCTTCTCGAACTCCTGGTTCAGCACCTCCACGGCAGCCTGGGCATCCTCGTCGCGCACACCGATGCTGGTGGAGTTTTCCGACGAGGCCTGCGACACCATGAACACCGAGATGCCTCGGTCGGCCAGCGTGGTGAATATGCGGCGGTTCACGCCAATCACACCCACCATCGAGAGTCCCGTCACCGTGATGAGCGTGGTGCCCTTGATGCTCGAGATACCCTTGATGGGCTTCCGGTCGTCGTCAATCTTTTCCTTGATGAGCGTGCCCGGATGCTCGGGGTTGAACGTGTTCTTTACTTTTATGGGTATATTCTTGATGCAGACGGGATAGATGGTCGGCGGGTAGATAATCTTGGCGCCGAAGTTGCACAATTCCATCGCCTCTACATAGCTCAGTTCGTTGATGGTGTAGGCCGACTTGATTACCTTCGGGTCGGCGGTCATGAATCCGTCTACGTCGGTCCATATCTCCAGCACTTCTGCATCTAGCGCGGCGGCAATGGTGGCGGCCGTCAGGTCAGAGCCTCCGCGTCCCAGGTTGGTCGTCTCGTGCGTGTCGCGGTCGCGGGCAATGAAGCCGGGCACCACATACACCGGAGTGACGGGCGTGCGCGGATGGAAGAGCGGTTCGAAGGCCTCCTTGATCAGCTGGTGCGTCAGTTCCGTGTCGAGCACGTGCTTTCCCTGCTTGTTCTCCGTGCGGATAAAGTCGCGGGCGTTCATCCTGGCGCCGTTCTTAATGATGGCGGCCACGATGTGCGAGCTCAGTCGCTCGCCATAGCTGATGATGGCGTCCTGCGTCTTCTCGCTCAGGTCGTGAATCAGGTACACACCATAGTAGATGCTCCTCAACTGTTCGAAGAGCTGGTCCACATTATTAAACAAATCGATGCGCTTTTTGGGGTCGGTGACGATCGTGTCGATCATCTGATGATGGCGGCTCACCATAGCGTCGAATTCCTCGCGATAGTGCTCGTCACCGTTTTTTGCCAATTGCGAAGTGGCAATCAGCTTGTCGGTGATGCCGTTCAGGGCGCTTACTACTACAATGACAGGTTGCTTCCGAGCCTCTGTCTCTACAATTTTCTTTAAGCTAAGAATGCTTTTTACGGAACCTACGGACGTTCCGCCAAATTTCAATACTTTCATTTCTGTTTAAATATAATTAAGTGGACTCCCTCTGACAATGAGGGGCAATGTCCGGTTGAATAAATGCAAGAGTCGTTGCAAAAATTTGCGTGCAAAGGTACAAAAGTTTCTTTTACTGCCAAAGCTTTTTCACAAAAATATAGTTTCACCGGCTTTTTTTCAATCCTTTTGCTATGGATTCGTTCTTTAGGATTGCAAAACGCCGTTGTCGGCTTTTTTACGTGTTGCCTATTTCCGCTTGACTTCCATGTACCCAAGCCTATGGGTGATGCCTTTGCGATTCAAAGAGCGAATCTCGTAGGTTCCACAGGGAATATGGCTGATACTTGCTTGGGTTCCACGGTAGGAGAGTGTGGCCACATCTACGCCCGTTAGGCTCTTCACGATGATGACATCGGCATCCAAAGTCTTACCTTTAGGCGGAAGTGTGACAAAGCGGCCGTCGTTCTGGAGGAAAGGCAGGTTGGCAATGGGAGTAAATTGTTTCCTTGAAACCGAAGGATTGCTTGAAGCAGGGGCAACGGGAAGGGGAGGAAGCCCTCCGAGACTTTCGGGGAGCAGATCCTGATTGTTCCATATAAGAAGATAGTCGTAAAGCCCCTGAACATTGTCGAGCAGGAATTTTGCGCGGAAGAAGCATTGTCCGAGCCCATACTGGCGGCAGATGGCCAACTGCCTCTTTATCTCGTCGATTTTCCAATTACCTTCATGGGGATCAAGGAAATAGATGCCAAGTCCTGCGGCCACTTCCTTTCCGTACTTGTTTTCCGACCAGTTGATGGCAAAGGGAAAGAACTGATTGCCCTTGAAATACATCATCGGATAGAGCTGATCCATCAGTCCTGAGCGCAGCCATCCCTGAGCATCCTGACAGACACCGACGTATGCGTTCCAACCGCGACTGCTGTATCTTGAAAGGTCTTCGTATTTTCCTATAGGAGAACAACTTAGCTTAATATCCTTACGTATTGATTTAATTGCAGAATTAATCTTGCGGACAATGCTGGTGATGTGTTCACGGCCTGTTGACCTGCTTACTGTGATTCGCCATCCGTCGGGATATCGGATGTAATCAAGGTGGATGCCGTCAACGTCATATTTCCTGACAATCTCCTCGCATACGCTGGCAATGACATCACCCGTCTGCGGCTGTTCGGGATTCATAAAACCGTCCTGTCCTATCTTCCTGACGAGTTTGGGATATTTGCTGGCCATATTCCTGCAACCAGCACCATTCCATTTTCCCAAGGGCAGGGTAACCACCCAGGCGTGGAGTTCCATACCGCGCTTGTGACATTCATCGATGGCGAAGCGCAGCGGGTCGTAGCCGGGGCTGCGTCCTGGCTTTCCGGTCAGGCAGCCGTCCCAGGGTTCCAGGCTGGAAGGGTAGATGACCGTTCCTCGGATTCTTGTCTGCAACAGTACCGTATTGATGCGTATCCGTTTCAGACGGTCGAGCATTTGGGTGAGTTCCCTTTTCTGCTGCTCAATGGTGGCCGGTGAGGTTGCATAGGTTCGGGGCCAGTCGATTCCCCCAATGGTCGTAAGCCATACGGCACGTATTTCGTCCGTGAGCGTGGGCACGGCCATTGGCTGTGCCTTGGTGGTGATGCAGGCAATTAAGACATATATAAGGATGAGTGTTCTCTTCATTTGTATAAAGTTTATAAAAATCTTTGCAAAGGTACGAATAATTCAGAAAAACTTCGTATCTTTGCATAACTTTTTAAATATAAAGGTACAAATGATAACATTCACGTTGAGTCTCTTGGCTTTGGTTTTAGGCTATTTGGTCTATGGCAAGTTCATAGAGCGTGTTTTTGGACCCGACGACCGTTTGACCCCTGCTGTAGAAAAGGCTGATGGCGTCGATTACATCGTTCTTCCCGGGTGGAAGATTTTCATGATTCAATTTCTTAACATTGCGGGCACAGGCCCCATCTTCGGTGCCATCATGGGTGCGAAGTTCGGCCCTGCAGCCTATCTGTGGATTGTGTTTGGATGCATCTTTGCCGGAGCGGTACATGATTACCTTTCGGGAATGCTTTCCATGCGCAATGGAGGCGCCGGTCTTCCTGAATTGGTGGGAAAGTATCTTGGCGTCACCACGAAGAATGTAATGCTGGTCTTTTCGGTGTTCCTGCTGATGATGGTGGGAGCCGTTTTCGTATATAGTCCTGCACTTATCCTCGGAGACATCTGCGGAGACGGCACCGAGTGGGTATATATCTGGTGTGGCATCATCTTCGCCTATTATGTCATTGCCACGATGCTGCCCGTTGACAAGATCATCGGCCGCATCTATCCGCTGTTTGCCATTTCGATGCTTTTCATGGCCGTGGCCCTGATGGCTGTGCTTTTCGTGAAGTGGCCATCGCTGCCGGAACTTACTGACGGTGTTGCCACGATGAACGGAACACCCATCTTCCCTGCGCTCTTCATCACCATTGCCTGCGGTGCAATCAGTGGCTTCCATGCTACGCAGAGTCCGCTGATGGCCCGTTGCATCAAATCCGAAAAGATGGGACGCCCCATATTCTATGGTTCCATGATTACCGAGGGTATCGTTGCCCTTATCTGGGCTACCGTTTCCATGTTCTTCTTCTATGGCGGAGCAGGGCAGGAACTGTTGGGACAGGCCCCTGAAATGACGATGGCTGCCCCGAAGGTGGTGACCGTCGTAAGTGAGGGATGGCTGGGGCTTTTCGGTGGAATCCTTGCGTTGCTGGGTGTTGTGGCAGCCCCGATTACCAGTGGTGATACGGCATTGCGTTCTGCACGCCTGATCATTGCTGAGTTCCTTCATATGGAACAACACTCCATCCGCAAGCGTCTCTACATCTGCGTGCCGCTTTTCGCCGCCACATTGGGTTTGCTATTCTTTAATATTGAGAATCCTGACGGGTTCAACGTGATATGGAACTATTTCGGATGGGCCAATCAGACGCTGGCAGTCTTTACTCTTTGGACCATTACCGTCTATCTGGTACAGCAGAAGAAGCCCTTCGTGGTCACCTTCCTTCCTGCCGTCTTTATGACCGTTGTCTGTAGCACGTTCCTCGTGGTTTCGAAGAATGCTTTCGGTGCCCCGATGAGTGCCGGATATGTGACTGCCGTAGTTGCCCTGGTGGTTGCCCTGGTATGGTTCTTCGCATGGTATAGGAAATATACAAGGAAATAATTTGAATAGAAAATATACAGAACATTAACAAAACAACAATTCTGCGTATGAAGAAAATTGCAATGATGATTGCTGCTCTCGTAATGACGCTGAGCGCAAACGCCCAGTTCGAACAGGGCAAAATGTATGTGGGTGCTTCGATGACCGGCTTCGATGCCTGTTACAGCGGCGCAACGGAATTTCATCTCGGCATTGATGCCAAGGCTGGTTATTTCTTTATGGACAACCTGCTGGCTTTGGGTCAGGTGGGTTATAAGCACAACGGATACGAAGGCGCTTCCGATGAGTTCAACATCGGTGTCGGTGGCCGTTATTATATTGTTCAGAACGGTATCTTCCTCGGTGCTGGTGTCAAGTATGTTCATTCCAGCGGCTACAACGATTTCATGCCTAATGTGGAAGTGGGCTATGCTTTCTTCATCAACCGTACGGTGACCATTGAGCCTGCTCTCTACTATGACCAGTCCATCAAGAATCATTCCGACTATAGCACGGTGGGTCTGCGCATCGGTATCGGCATCAATCTCTTCAAGGATACTCCCAAGTATTTCAGATAAGTTATACAACTTGAAACTTGAAACCTGAAACCTGAAACTATAAATTAATATGTTAAGTGTTGACGAATTAGTAGACAGATTGATTGATTTGTCTTTTGCCGAAGATATCGGAGATGGCGACCACACCACGCTTTGCTGCATCCCCGAGGATGCTATGGGCAAGAGCCATCTGCTGATCAAGGAAGATGGTATTCTGGCCGGTGTGGAAGTGGCCAAGGAGGTGTTCCATCGCTTCGACCCTGATATGAAGGTGGAGGTATTGATGGGAGATGGTACGCGCGTGAAGAAAGGTGATATCGCCATGATCGTTACCGGACGTGTACGTTCTTTGCTTCAGACAGAGCGCCTGATGCTTAACATCATGCAGCGTATGAGCGGCATCGCCACGATGACCGACCGTTATGTGCAGCGTCTGAAAGGCACCAAGACCCGCGTGCTCGATACCCGCAAGACCACGCCCGGTATGCGTATGCTCGAAAAGCAGGCAGTGAAGATCGGCGGTGGCGTGAACCATCGTATCGGACTTTTCGATATGATTCTGCTCAAGGACAATCACGTGGACTTTGCTGGAGGTATCACTAATGCAATCGACCGTTGCCACAAGTATCTCGATGAGAAGGGATTGAAACTGAAGATAGAGATTGAGGTCCGCTCCTTCGACGAGTTGCAGCAGGTGCTTGATCACGGCGGCGTTGACCGCATCATGCTCGACAACTTCAGCGTGCCCGATACGAAGAAGGCCGTTGACATCATTGCCGGCCGCTATGAGACGGAGTCGTCAGGAGGCATCACCTTCGACACCATCCGCGATTATGCCGAGCAGGGAGTTGACTATGTCTCCGTGGGTGCCTTGACCCATTCGGTGAAAGGTCTTGATATGAGCTTCAAGGCATGCTGAGCGCACTCCTGCTGGCAGCAGCCTTACAATTTGTTTCGCCCGTCCACGATGACCACGTCACGTTGGCGGGCAACTTTGGTGAACCGCGTCCGCACCATTTTCATGGAGGTATCGACGTCCGTACGGGAATGGCTGTGGGCAAGCCCCTCTTCGCCATTGCCGACGGCTATGTGTCGCGTATCACCGTAGGACTCTTCGGCTTTGGCAATGCCGTTTTCATTCAGCATCCCGACGGCCACAGTTCGGTGTATTGCCACCTGAAGGACTTTACGCCTGTGCAGCGTGCCCGTATCTCCCGCTATCGCCGGGAACATGGGCAGCCTGATGATATTGCGGAATGGCATAAACCGCCTCAGAACACCGCCGATATCTATCTGCGTCCCCATGAGATGCCCGTCAGCCGCGGGCAGTTGGTGGCCATCAGCGGTAATACGGGGAGCAGCGTGGCTCCCCATCTCCATCTCGAAATCCACGATACGCGCACGTGGGCGATGCGTGACCCATTGTCGTATCTGGGACAGTATCTTGTTGACAAGACTCCGCCGCAGGCCCACGCCTTCATGGCCTACCCGCAGGAAGGGGAGGGCGTCTTCAACGGCAGCGACCGCCAGCAGTATTTCAATTTCCCCTCCCATGATCTGCAACGTGAGTTCACGGCGTGGGGAAAGGTGGGCTTCGGCATCTGGGCCAACGACTATATGGAAGACACCTTCCATCATTACGGCATCCGCCATACGCGCCTGACCATCGACGGGGAAGTCATTTTCGAAAGCGATGTCGACAGCATTCCCGCACAGATGAACCGTCAGGTCAATTCCTGGGGCGACTACCAGCATTGGCGTCATCAGAATGTATGGTATATGAAATCGTTCGTGGAGCCAGGCTGTCAGTTGCCGCTCTTCAAGACCAACGACACCCGCGGCATCTACGACTTCAACCGCGAGAAATTCTATCAGGTGGTCTATACGCTTACCGACGCCTATGGCAATCAGTCGCTCTACACCTTCACCGTGACGGGAAAGCGCCAGTCCGTCCCGAAGGCGCCACGAAAGAATCTGCGGTGGATACTCCGCTGGAATCAGACGAATCATCTGCAGCTGCCAGGCTTCCAGCTCACTTTGGGCCGTCACCAGATGGCCGTCGATACGGAAGTGCAGCCAGTTGTCAGCCTGCAGCCCGGACAGCTTTCCCACGCCTATACCATCGCACAGCAAAGCACGCCCACCTTCCGGGATGCCGAGATCTGCATCCGCCTGAACCGTCAGGTGTCGGATACATCGCGCCTTTGCATCGCCGCCGGTGAACGAGAATATCCCGTCACCTGCAAGGATGGCTGGGTGACCGCCAAGATCCGTGAATTGGGGGCCACCTATCAGGTACGTTATGTAACAGCAAGCAAGGATTAGTATTCCATCCAGTAGCGTTTTTCCCCGGCATCCATTTTCTCAATGGCATAGCGAAGAGTTGTTCTCGGCATTTCTTGGACATGCTGCCGCAGGAATTCCCTCAACAGATCCATACTGACATTCTTACCCATTTCCCTTAGCATCCATCCCACGGCCTTATGCATCAGGTCGTGAGAATGCTGCAGGTGGATTTCCGCATACCGCAGACACCAGGAAGGATCTCCTTCCCTTGAGGTCATCCACGAGCAGACCATGCTCATGCGCTGCTTCCAGAGGTTGTCGCTGAAGGCGAGCGCATCAACGATCTGCTTTTTAATGTTCCCATCGTCTTGGGCTGACGGGGTGGGAGAGAGGTTCGTCGGCAGCAGGAGCCATCGCCCCAGAATCTTCGGAGCCGACAAATCCACGAGGTCCCAGTTGTTGGCCTGTTCCGCATAGTCCAGATACATCTGCAGAATCGCGTCCCTTCCCTGGATGGCCTCCGCGTCTTCCGCGAGTTTCTTCTTGCTGAGAGCCTCAAATTTGGCCACGAGGATGAACAGTCCGCAGAGCCTCACCTCATGCCAGCGGTTCGTCAGCAATTCCGGCACTTCTTCCAGCGGCAGGCTTTTGGCCTCTTTGGCAACCTCACGCGTCTGCGGCACCTTCAGTCCCAGAAACTCGTCGCCCTCGCCGTATTCACCCTCACCGGTCTTGAAGAAGCGCATCAGCACCTCCCGCTGCTTCTCGTCGCGCATCGATTCCATCAGCGCAATGATCTCCGTTGCCTTTCCCATCTTGAATCTTGAAACTTGAAACTTGAATCTTGAAACTTGAATCTTGAATCTTGAAACTTGAATCTTAAATAACCGGCACATCCTTAAAATGCTCTATCCGCGGCGTTCCTTCTTCCGGAGAGCCAATGATGCCGATGATGTCGAAACGTACGGCGTTGTTCACGCGGTGGTATTTGATGTAGTGGTTGAAGGCTCGCCTGAGGTTCATCATCTTACGATAGTTCACGGCATCGAGAGGCTCCGAGAAATGGTCGTTGCTGCGGGTTTTCACCTCCACGAGTACCACCTCATCGCCGTCCATTGCAACGATGTCGATGTCGCGGTGGCCCGATTTCCAGTCGCTGTCGATGATGACATACCCCTGTTGCTGCAGGTATCTCTTGGCCAGTTCCTCGCCCCATTCGCCCAAATGATTATGCTGTGCCATAATATTGAATTTGTTTACAAAGATACAATATAATTATCAATTATGAATTATGAATTAAAAAAATATTGTAACTTTGCAACGTATAAATATATCGATTATGCTGAAAACAGGAGAAAAAGCGCCCGAAGTATTGGGCTTCGACGAGAATGGCAAGGAGATACGGCTGTCCGATTTCCAAGGTAAGAAACTGGTGCTCTATTTCTATCCGAAGGATTCCACCAGCGGCTGCACGGCCGAGGCCTGTTCCCTTCGCGACAACTACAGCGCCCTCCGCAAGCAGGGCTATGCCGTGGTGGGTGTGAGTGTGCAGGATGCAAAGTCGCATCAGAAGTTCATCGAGAAGAACCAGCTTCCCTTCCCCTTGATTGCCGACACCGAGAACCGCCTGGTGCAGGAGTTCGGCGTATGGGGAGAGAAGTCGATGTACGGCCGCAAGTATATGGGCACCTTCCGCACCACCTTCATCATCAACGAGGAAGGCATCATTGAAAAGGTCTTCCCGCCCAAGGAGATCAAGACCAAGACCCACGCAGAGCAGATACTCGAACTGTTGGCATAGAGATGGATAACGTAGTTTCGCAGATGCTGGTCATGCTGCTGGTCGTTCTGGTGGGATTCCTGGCGCAGAAGTTCAAGCTGATGGGCGATGCTTTCGACCGTCAGCTGTCTAATCTCGTCATCAACCTCACCTGTCCCTGCCTGATTGTATCTTCGGTGATGGGAGATGTGTTTCCGAAGCGCGAGCTCATCCTGCCGCTGCTGCTTGCGGGCTTCCTCACGTATGTCGTGCTCTTCGTGGTGTGCAGCCAGTTGCCGCGTCTCTATGTGAAGGATGCGTCCGTACGCGGCATCTACAGTTTCATGCTGATGTTCGGCAACGTGGGTTTCATCGGCTATCCCGTGGCCGCCTCCATTTTCGGTGATGAGGCCGTCTTCTATGCCTCGCTGCTCAATGTGGCCAACACCCTTTCCGTCTTCGTCTGCGGAGTTGTCTTCATCCTCGGCCCCGATGCCGTGGGGCGTCACCGTTTCAACTGGCGCGTGCTCTATTGCCCCGGTCTCGTGGCCTCCTATATCTCTATCCTCATCGTGCTCCTCGGACTCGATAGTATTCCAAAGGAAATCAGCGAGCCCCTTCGCCTGGTGGGCAACATCACCGTTCCGGGTTCCCTGCTCATCATCGGTTCCTCGATGGCTGTGATTGACCGCCGCCACATGCTGGGCTCTCCGTCCATCTACCTCACCTCCGCCTTCCGACTGCTGGCTATCCCCGTAGGCGTGTATTTCCTGTTCCGGCTGATAGGCATCGACGAGACCATCAACCGCATCAACACCATCCTCATCGGTATGCCTGTGGCCTCCTTCGGCACGATGTTCTGCCTCAAATACCAGCGCGACGAGACGCTCATGGTGCAGGGCACGCTCCTCACCACCATCTTCTCCGTCGTAACCATCCCCTTGCTCACGCTGATTTTTTAGAAAGGATGAAAGATGAAGGATTAAAGATTAAGGATTAAAGAATAAGGATTAAAACTTTGAGTCTTTGTGTCTTTGTGTTCAGTTTAAATAAACTTGAAAACTCATAAACTCATAAACTCAAAAACTCAAAATCTCAAAAACTCAAAATATGAAAACACTTGGAAACATCATCTGGGTAATCTTCGGCGGACTGCAGATTGCCATTGAGTATCTGATAGGCGGACTCGCCTTGATGATCACCATTATCGGCATCCCATTCGGGTTGCAGAGTTTCAAACTGGGCATCCTCGCCCTGTGGCCCTTCGGCTCCCACGTGAGGGAGAAGGAGCAGCAGCACGGGTGCCTCAATCTGCTGATGAACGTCATCTGGTTCTTCGTCGGCGGCGTCTGGATATGGATCACCCATATCTTCTTCGGCGTCATTTTCTATATCACCATCATCGGCATTCCCTTCGGCAAGATGCACTTCCGTCTGGCCCGCCTGGCATTGTCGCCTTTCGGAAAAGAGATTGTCTAACCGATTAAACCGAATATAGCTATGAGTACATTTGAATTGATTTCATTACCGTTTGCTCCCGAAGCTTTGGAGCCCGTCATCAGCCGTGAGACGATTGCGCTGCATCATGGAAAGCACCTGCTGACATACGTGAATAACCTCAATGCCGCCCTGCCGGGTACGGCGTTCGAGCATCTACCATTGGAGGAAATCGTCAGGAAGGCCGACGGAGGTATCTTCAATAATGCCGGACAGATTCTGAACCACAATCTTTATTTTGAGGCCCTTCGTGCTCCCCGTTCGGAGAATCGTCCAGAGGGAAAGATAGCCGAGGCCATCGCTCAGCAGTTCGGCTCTTTTGAAGCCTTCCAGAAGGAGTTTGTGCAGAAGGGAGCCACGCTCTTCGGCTCCGGTTGGGTATGGCTGTCAAAGGACAAGGTCGGAAAGCTGGTCATTACGCAAGAGCCTAACGCCCAGAATCCCGTGACGAAGGGATTTACGCCCCTGTTGACCTTTGATGTATGGGAGCACGCCTACTACGTGGATTATCAGAACCGCCGCGCCGACCACCTTGCCGCCCTTTGGCAGATCGTGAACTGGGACGTGGTGGAGCAGCGTTACTGCAAGTAGGCATTATAATAGAAAAGGCGTTCCGCGTACAATATCTTTCCTTTAGTTGTAATGATGAAGCAAGTAAAGAGTGATTGTCACGGAAACGCCATTTGTTTTATTTACAGTCTGTTCTTCTCGGCGTTACCGGCACCGGTGCCCTTGTACTTCGACGGGGTGACGTTGAAGCGGTAGCGCAGGGAGAGGGAAACGTTGCGTGTGTCGTTATCCTCCGTCTTAGTGAACGTCATGCGGTTGAAATAGAACGTGCCGTGACCGATGCCCCGGTTGAAGAGGTCGTTACCCGTTAGCTTGATGTTGAGCCGTTGCTTCAGCAGGTCTTTGCTGACGCTGAGGGAGAGCATAGCATTGGTGGTTTCGGTTTTGAAGTTGGAGCCTGTATAGCCATGCGTGTGCATGTTGAAGTCGGCCTGCAGAAGCCAGTCGTGGGGTAGGGTGACGACGTTACCCAGTTGCAGCGACAAGTGCGGCTGGTTGAGATGCTTGTCCAGGCCGTTGAAGGTCGTCGTGAGCCATTGCTTAAAGAACGTGACGTTATACTGCGGTGTCCATGTGATGCCGCTTGCCAGCTTGACGCTCTTCTGTGCGCCCAGCGTGACGACGAACATGTCGCAATCGTTGTAGTTCCTGATGGTGGCAACGTTCACCTTACTGTCTTGTTCCAGGCTCTCCATCACTTGCAGGAAGGGGTCGATGCAATGTATGTAGTTGGTAGTGGCATAGAAACCCTTCCACATCACCATCGCATTCAGGCTGTGATACTTGACGGGGCGCAGATAGGGATTACCGGTCTGCCTGTTCAGGCGGTTCTCATAGATCACGTCGTTGTTGAGCAGCCAGTAGGCAGGGCGGTTCGTGCGCTTGGTATAGCTCAGGGACAGTTGTACTTTCTTGACAGAAGTGGACAGCGCGACGGATGGGTACAGGTCATCATAGGTGCGACTCTGGTCAGCCTGCCGGCGGCCGCCGACGAAGTAGTCGGATGCAACGTGCTCATAGCGCAATCCTGCCTGCAAGTGGAAGCGACCTAACCGCTGTTGCAGCTCTACGAACGGCGCGATATTGCTTTCATGCTGCTCGTTGTTGCTGCCCTGAATAAAGCCCTCCGCGTTCTCAAAACTGCTGCGCCAGCGCGTGTTGGTATATTCCTCTCCGACCGACACTTGGCCTTTCCATAGCGGATGACTTACGATGAGCTTCTCGGCCACCATGCTGCCGCGCGTCACAGTCTCGGTGTTCACGTTGCGGTTCTCGTAGTTGCTGCTCAGTTCCTGTTGCTGGCTGCGGCTCACTCGTTTGTAGGCGGTGTAGTCGGCGTTAAAGTCGATAGAGAACTGCCCCGCTTTTCCTGTAAAGTACAGATTGGCTTCATGCTTCGGTGAATT
>Ga0256407_10002517_pt1 | contig 34933 bp, 24 predicted proteins | sample RumenRJG_04DNA_FD_193489 | JGI IMG/M metagenome (GOLD analysis project Ga0256407, IMG submission 193489) | Bovine rumen microbial communities from Lethbridge, Alberta, Canada - RJG_04 | ecosystem: Host-associated > Mammals > Digestive system > Stomach > Rumen | place: Canada: Alberta...
CATAATGTTAGTTTTTTATGTTTATGTTGTTTTGGTAATCTGAGCCACAAATTTAGTTTATTTCTTTCGATTCCGTACTATATACAACAAAAAAGTTGTAAAAAAGCCTTCTTTTTAACAAAAAACAAGCTATTATTTCGACGAGAAGGTGGAATAGGAAGTGTCCCTATCAGAGAATGCCGATGATGTCGTGAAGTGAATGCACCTCATAGGTGACAGGTTCAGAGGCTGGGTACTCAGGAAAACGGTTGAAGTAAATCGTGTCGAGCCCTGCCTTTTTTGCGCCCATGATGTCAGTGTTGAAGTTGTCTCCAATCATGATTGTGGTCTCAGGCGAGGCACCCGATTGCTGAAAAGCATAGTCGAAGAATTGTGGGGATGGTTTGTTGGCTCCAGCATCTTCGCTGAGAATGATGGTGGTGAAGTGGTCGAAGAGTCCACACGAGTGGAGTTTCTTGTATTGCACTTCGTGGAAGCCATTGCTGCACATGTGCATCCGATAGCCTTTGTCACGAAGGTAATCCATCAGTTCCTTGGCACCATCGACCAAGCCCGACTTGATGGCACAGAGGCTTAGGAACTTGTCGCTGGCCTTGAGGCAATAGTCGTCTGTGGGGTTAAGGCCCTTGCCCAAACTCAAAGGATGACGGAAACGCTCAATGATGAGGTAACGACGCTCGATTTCTCCTTTGGCATATTGTGTCCACAAACGAATGTTGGTGCTCCAATAGTCGTCGTAGAAGACTTTGGGGTCATCGAAGTACTGATCCAGATGCAAAAACTCGTACAACTCACCCAAAGCAATGACTGCATTGCCGTGGGTGTCGTAGAGCGTGTCATCAAAATCGATGAAAAGGTCGGTGTACTTCATGCAAGAATGACTTCAGTCCCTTATTTTATTTGAAGATGGCGTTGAAGCATTTGTCGGCAGCACCAGCATTGGCGTTGATGTAACTACCCGCAGCTTCACCTGCTTTCTGAAGGTCTTCAGGGTTGTTGATGAAGTTGTCCATCAAGGCAGCGAAAGAGGCATCGTCTTGATATTCGAACGAACCACCACAAGCCTTGAGCGCCTGTGCTTCACGGAACTTTTCGTTATTGGGACCAAAGAGCACAGGGATGCCATATACAGCAGCTTCGGGCACATTGTGGATGCCCACGCCAAATCCACCTCCCACGAGTGCCACCTTGCCGTAGCGATAGATGGAAGAGAGTTTGCCAAAGCAGTTGATGATTAAAGAAGACCCTCTCTGTCCTTCGGACATCTCCCCCATAATGGGGAGACCATTCGGCGAGGCTTCCAATTCCGTATATCTTACATGACTGAATCCGTTGTCTTCCAGCAACTTCTCGATGTCCTTCAGGTGTGTCTCACTGATGACATGAGGAGCGATGATGAGTTTCCAATCCTTATGCTTGGCGAAGTAAGGGATGTAGATTTCCTCGTCTGGTCCCCAAGAAGAACCTGCGATGAAACAAGGAGCGTCACCGGCAAATTGCTCCACCAATGGGAGTGGGGCTGCTGCATTCTTGATGGCGATGACACGATCAAGACGGGTGTCACCCACCACTGTCACATTTGTGATGCCATATTCTGCCAATAGCTTTTTGGAACTCTCGTTCTGCACAAACAGGTGGTTAAACTGACGAAGAGGTTTGAGAGTTGGATATTTGCCGAACATGTGCCACTTGAAGAAATATTGGTCAGGACGGAAGATACTGCTCACACTATAGGTCTTAATGCCCTTGTAGTGACAAGTAACCAGATAGTTTGTCCAGAACTCGTACTTGATGAAGATGGCAATCTCAGGATGTGCCATACGTAAGAACGAGAGTGCATTGCCAGGGGTGTCAAAGGGCAGGTAGCATACGAGATCGGCCCCTTCGTAGTCCTTTCTCACTTCATAACCTGAGGGTGAGTAGAAGGTAAGCAGAATCTTGTATTCGGGGCATTCCCTGCGCAGACGCTCCATGAGGGGACGTCCCTGTTCAAACTCACCCAATGAAGCCGCATGGAACCAAACCACACGGTCGGTCTTCTTGATATGGCGACGCAAGAGCAGATAGGTCTGACTGATGCCCACCACCATTTTTCTTGCTTTCTTGTGGAAGAGGGAGGCAATCAGCATGCCCAATACAAATATGTATATTCCTATCGAGTACATTAGCCGAGTGTTTCGATTGCAAATTTCATTCTCTTGATGACCTCATCCTTACCCAGGAAGGCAGAGAGTTCGTACATGTCAGGTCCTTGTCCTGTGCCCACGAGTGCCACACGCCAAGCGTTCCAAGGTTTGATGCCCGTCTCTTCTGTCCAAGGGTCGATGATGGCTTTTTGTCCTTCCACGCTCCAGTCGTTGATGCCTTCCAGTACCTTCATCATCTGCTGCAATTCATCAGCGGTCGTCTCTTTCCAGTTCTTGCGGATGAACTTGTCATTTTCCTTGTCAAACTCCGTCGGAGCCACAAAGAAGAACTTCGTGAGTGGCCATAAGTCAGATGGGAAGGAGATGTTGCGCTTCTTCTTATTGCCTTGACCGTCTGTATATTCGATGACCTTCAGTTTCATCATTCTCACCACCTCTGCTTCCTGCTCTGTGGTTGCCTCGATGCCGTTCTCCTTCAGCACCTTGTCGAAAGCGGGACACCAATCTGTGTCAGGACGCTGAATGAGGTACTGGTGGTTGAACCAAGCAGCCTTCACATAGTCGAACTTGGCGCCATTCTTCGAGCACTTCGAGAGGTCGAACAACTTCACCATCTCATCCAATGTCATCAGCTCTTGGTCATTGCCTGGGTTCCAACCCAGAAGTGCCAAGAAGTTCACGACAGCTTCTGGCAGATAGCCCTTCTCGCGATAACCTGAGCTGATTTCGCCACTCTTAGGATCGTGCCATTCGAGTGGGAACACAGGGAAACCAAGTTTGTCGCCATCACGCTTCGAGAGTTTGCCGTTGCCAATAGGCTTCAAGAGCAATGGCAGGTGGGCAAAGCGTGGCATCGTGTCTGCCCATCCGAAGGCTTCGTAAAGCAACACGTGGAGTGGGGCAGAGGGCAACCATTCCTCACCACGAATCACGTGAGTGACTTCCATCAAGTGGTCATCTACAATATTTGCCAAGTGATAGGTGGGCAGTTCGTCTGCACTCTTGTAGAGCACCTTGTCATCGAGAATGGAAGAGTTAATCTTCACCTCGCCTCGAATGAGGTCATCCACCAGTACATCTCTTCCTGGCTCAATCTTGAAACGCACCACATACTGTTCGCCATTGGCAATCATTCGTTCCACTTCCTCCTTAGGCAGGGTGAGTGAATTGCGCATCTGACCACGTGTCGAAGCGTCATACTGGAAATTTTCCACCTCCTCACGCTTCTTGTTCAACTCCTCTGGGGTGTCGAAGGCATAGTAAGCCTTGTCGTTGTCCAACAGCACCTGCACATATTTCTTATAGATGTCTCTGCGTTCGCTCTGACGGTAAGGACCATAATTGCCTCCAAAGCTCACACCCTCGTCAAATTGGATGCCGAGCCAGTTGAATGCTTCGATGATGTACTCTTCGGCACCTGGCACAAAACGGGTGGAATCTGTATCCTCGATACGGAAAATCAAGTCGCCGCCATGCTGCTTGGCGAAGAGATAATTATAGAGAGCAGTGCGCACACCGCCAATATGAAGAGGTCCCGTGGGACTTGGTGCGAAACGCACCCTAACCTTTCTTTCTACCATTTGTGTTTTTTGTCTTATATATGAGAGTGACCCAGCCCATGAGCTGGATTTGGGTGCAAAGGTACGGATTTTAATTCATAATTCATCATTCATAATGAATTTTTTCTTACCTTTGCACGCTGAAATCAATACATCTTTATATATGACGTTCAATTTTAAGAAGATTCTGCCAGACGTATATTGCATTGCCTTGTTTGCTGCGATAGCGTTTGCGTATTTCATGTCGCCTGTGAGCAAAGGCTATCGTTTGGAGCAGCACGATAGTGGTGCAAACGATGGTATCAATGTGGAAATCAATGCATATCGTGATGCACATGGGGGTGAAACCCCTCGTTGGGTGACTAGTCTCTTTGGTGGCATGCCCACTTATCAGATTGCCCCTTCGTACGACTCCACCAAGGCGATGTCGTTTGTGGAAAAGGCATATCATTTGTGGTTTCCTGATTATGTTTGGTACATCTTTGCCTCGATGTTGGGTTTCTACATCCTGCTGAGGGCATTCGATTTCCGTCATTGGATGGCAGCTTTGGGTGCTGTGGTATGGGCATTCAGCAGCTATTTCTTCATCATCATTGCCGCAGGACACATCTGGAAGGTGATGGCATTGGCGTATATTCCTCCCACGATAGCTGGTATTGCGTTGTGCTATCGGAAGAAATACCTTTTAGGTACGATTGTGACAGCCATCTTCGCCACCTTGCAGATTCAGGCGAACCACGTTCAGATGTCCTATTACTTCCTGACGGTCGAACTTTTGATGGTGGTAGCCTTCCTCATCCAAGCTATTCGTGAAAAAGAGTTGGCTTCCTTTGGCAAGGCTACTGCAGGCGTTGCTTTGGCAGCTGTGATTGCTATCTGTCTCAATATTTCCAACCTCTACCACACCTACGAATACTCAAAGGATACGATGCGTGGCAAGAGTGAACTGGTGAAGCAGGGCAAGACGGAAGACCAGACCGACAGCGGTTTGGAGCGCAGTTACATCACAGCTTGGAGCTATGGCATTGACGAATCGCTGACCTTCTTGATTCCTGATGTGAAGGGTGGGGCAAGTATGCCACTTTCCATGAACAAGGTTGCCATGAAGAAAGCTGACGGTCAGCTGGAACAGATGGGCATCTATGGTGCCTTCACGCAGTATTGGGGTGAGCAGCCAGGCACGAGCGGTCCTGTTTATCTGGGTGCTTTGGTGTGCATGCTCTTTGTGATGGGCTTGCTGATTATTCCCAATAAGAACCCATTGAAATGGGCACTCATCGCAGCAGGTTTCCTGACGCTGCTGTTGGGATGGGGTAAGAACTTCATGCCGTTCACGGATTGGTTTATTGACAACGTGCCGATGTACTCAAAGTTCCGTACTGTGGCAAGCATTCTGGTGGTGGTAGAGTTTGTGGTGCCTTTCATTGCTTTGTGGGGATTGAAATTGTGGGTAGAGAAACCTCGTATGAAGCCCCTGATGATTGCGACAGTCTTTACGGTGGTCATCTGCTTGATTTATGTGATGGCACCAGGACTTGGACACGATTGTTTGAGCACCAGCGACAAGGATGCTGTTCGTCAGTATGTGGATGCTGGTTACTTCGATGCAGCCTTTGGTCAGAATATCCTTCACAGCATCTCTGACATGCGTGCAGCGATGGTGAGTGCTGACGCTTGGCGCAGCATCCTGTTCATCCTGTTGGGTGTCGGTGCCATGTGGTGGTACGCGAAGAAACGGGGACAAGGAGCAGGGAACCTTGGGCAGGCGAGTCTTTTGAGTGTGGCGCTCTTGGTCATTTGTTTGGTGGATATGTGGGGCGTGAACAAGCGTTACCTCAACGACGATATGTTTGTGGAGCCACAGGGCGTCGCACGTATTCAGAAGACGGAAGCCGACAAATATATTATTGAGCAGAGTGGAGACGGTCGTGACTATCGTGTGCTGAACTTCACAGTTTCTACGTTCAACGACAACAACACGAGTGCCTTCTACAGTTCTGTGGGTGGTTATCATGCTGCAAAATTGCGTCGTTACCAGGAACTTATCGAGGCACATATTGCTCCTGAAATGTCAAAGGTGTATGAAGGCTTGCGTATGGCTCCAATGGACACGTTGACGATGATGGAACGTCAGACGCCTTATCCGATTTATGACCTCTCTGTGGTGAATACCGACTCGCTCTTCCCTGTCATCAATATGCTCAACACTCGTTGGTTCATCTTGGGTGCTGGCGAGAAGGGTGAGGTGAAGATGCCTGTGGAGAATGTGACGGCATTTGGTAATGGTTGGTTTGTGACCGACATCCAGTGGGCTGCCAATGCGAATGAGGAATTGGATGCGCTCTCGAAGGTCAATCTTCGCAATACGGCTGTGGTGGCGAAGAACGACTTTGGCTTCCTGAAGGCTGGTGGCGAAGGTACTGTCAAATTGACATCTTACGAAGCTAATGAAGCAAAATATGAGGTGGAATCTGCCCAAGGTGGTTTGGTGGTCTTCTCTGAGGTCTATTACCCAGGATGGACAGCAACCATCGATGGACAGCCTGCTGAGTTGGGTCGTGCCAACTATGTATTGCGTGCGCTCAATGTACCGTCGGGCAAGCATGAAGTGGTGCTCACGTTCAAACCTCAGAGCATCCAAACCACAGAGACCATCGCTTATGTGGCATTGGCTGTGCTCGTGTTGCTGATTGTGGCAGGTATTGTGTTGAACCTGAAAAAGAAAAAGGCATGAAAATCTCGTTGTTGCAGAATGACATCGTGTGGGGCAATCCTACAGCGAATCAAGAAAAGATAGAAGAAATCCTTTGGGGACTCGACAAGAGTGACCTCTACGTGTTGCCCGAGATGTTCTCCACCGGCTTTGCCGTCAATCCAGAGGGCATTGCCGAGAAGGACGAAAGTTCTCTCACATGGATGAAGAATATGGCAGCCGAACTGAAAGGTGCCATTTGTGGTAGTGTGGCGACTGAGGTGGATGGACGTTATTACAACCGCATGTACTTCGTCAAGCCCAATGGCGAGGTGATAACATACGACAAGCACCATCTCTTCACTTATGCCGACGAGCATTTGCGTTATACACGTGGCAATGAACGTGTGGTGGTCGAGTTTCGTGGTTGTCGTTTCCTTTTGCAGGTCTGCTACGATCTTCGTTTCCCTTGCTTCTCACGTAACAACGAGAAGATTCCTTACGATTGTGCGCTCTATGTGGGTTCATGGCCTACCAGTCGCTTGGCTGTATGGGATACTTTGCTACATGCTCGTGCCATCGAGAACCAATGTTACGTGGCTGGTGTGAATCGTATTGGCGAAGATCAGAGTGGTCGATATAGTGGCGGCACCCTGATAGTTGACCATTATGGCAATACCGTTGCAGCCTGCCCGCTTGACGAGGATTCTGCCATCACCGTCGAATTGGAACTTCAGAAACTTCGTGAGTTCAGACGGAAATTCCCTGTGCTGAAAGACGCGGATTGAGATAAAGAAGGCTTCACTTCGTCATGAGGTGAAGCCTTCTTTTTTATTTGTGCGTCTTTCTGAACTCATCCAGTTGCTTGAAGCAATGTCTGTCAATGATTTCAGCGAGTTTGCGGTCGTGGTTGTGGTGTAGCTTGGGAGAGTCGCCACCAAACTCCATCAGTTCGCCGTTCTCTTTCGTATAGGGTTTCCAATTGAGGTGCCATTTGGCAGTAAAATCTTCTTCCCTGATGTTGGGATTGCCGTCGTGAGCGAATTTAGCCCATACTGCACTCATGTAGTTGGCCCATTTCTGGTTTGCTGAGACGGTGGAATCTGCCAACTGATTCTGGTAGTGGTGAAGCACATCGAAGCAGTACTTCAACTCTGCACCATGAGCAGAACCTTTGAATTCCTTGTTGCGTGACACATCATTCACAGTGAACATATACATATATGTGTCAGCTTTGCGCTTGCCACCAATGGCGTCAGCCGTGATGATAGTCTTGGGGCGGAAGAGCCAGTCGATGCTCAACAGGTCTTGAGGCAGACGTTCATTGGAACTCGCTTTCTGTGGATAAGCTTCCTTGAACGCCTTGATGTAGGCATCGGTCTCATCGCCAAAAGTCCTTTGCAACTCTGCACGAGCCTCTTCCAATGTTATGGGCTGGTTATAACGTTGGCGTTGCAGTTCATTGAATGTCGTGCCAATCAGAATGGGAATGTTATCGCTGAAACTTGGGAAGTCAGGTTGGAATGGCTGCTGCACCATCACCTCGCCATCAGGAGTAGGGCCGAATCCCCACATCATCGGAGTGCCTGGACGACGGGTGCCAATGCTGGCTGCCATCGCGCGCTGACCTGCAGCATACAACTCCTGATAAGACACATCCTTGATCTTGTCCACATCCTTTTTGTCGATACCTAATTCCTTCAGCACGGCTTCACCCAGTTCTTCCGTCATTGCCTTCGTGTTCACGTTCAGAATCGTGCCACTCATGATAATCGCCTTGTGGAACAAGCCCTTGGCAGGAGGCATACAGAGCAGAGAACCTACCTTGCCACCACCACCAGACTCGCCAAAGATGGTTACGTTCTCAGGGTCGCCACCAAACTCCTTGATGTTGTCGCGCACCCATTGCAACGCCTGCACCACATCGAGCATACCCACATTGCCTGAGTACTTATATTTCTCGCCACAAGTGGAGAGGTCAAGGAAACCAAGGATGTTCAGACGATGGTTCACGCTCACCACTACTACATCCTTCTTCGCCAGCCACATGCCTGGATCCCAAGCCGAAGTGCCGCTGTCAAAGCCACCACCATGCAACCACAGCATCACAGGCTTCTTGCCCTTGCGATTTGTTGTCCACACGTTCAGCACACAGCATTGCTCCGACATCTCATCTTCCGACATTGGACGGTTCGACTGCTGCATCGCCTGTGGCCCCCACTTGCCACATTCTCTCACATCCTTCCATTTCTCTACAGGCAACGGAGGCATACAACGCTCCACCTTGGCGTAAGGTACACCCAGCCAAGCCATCGTCTCTTCCTGCATAATGCCCTTGATGGGACCCGACGTGGTGTTGACCACCAGTTTGTCCTCTTGCGCCATACACATAGTTGCCAAACACATCGCAACCATTGTCAATATCAGTTTAGTCTTCATATAAGTTGGTTTGTTAGTTTGTTAGCGACTAATCACTAAATGATGTGCAAAGATAAGGAAAAGTTGGGAGATAAACAACATTTCCCTCAAAATCCTTTGTTGATTCAGTATAAGAAAGGCCTCCTAAAAAGAGGTGACGGCTCTCTTACCTTTTGCCGACGGCAATCCATTGCTTTGCCGTCACCTCTTTGATGCTTTGCCGTTAGCAATTTAAAAACGCCCTCTTATTGCCCAATAACCCACCTCTGCTGAGAAATAGTTGTGCTGCCCACTTGCCATTGCAACATGGGGCTTTTCATGTCTTCATGAAGAAAGTTTTGCGTTTTTCTAGAAAAAAAATGGAGTTTTGTTGTGTGGTATTGGAAAAAGAGGTATCTTTGCACTTATATCGTATTAACACTTAAACAAACAATAGTATTATGGGATTTTTAACTAATGACAAACTTGTGATTGTAGGTGCTGGTGGTGCTATCGGTTCTACGATGGTGCAGTTGGCGCTCACGATGAAGTTGACACCTAATGTGTGTCTGTATGATGTGTATGCTCCTGGTATGGAGGGTGTGATGGAAGAGATGTTCCATTGCGGTTATGACGGCGTGAACTTGACAGCTACTACTGATGTGGCTGAGGCGTTCAAGGATGCCAAGTACATCATCTCTTCAGGTGGTGCTCCTCGTAAGGCTGGTATGACTCGTGAGGATCTGCTCGCTGGCAACTGTAAGATTGCTGAGGAGTTGGGTCAGAACATCAAGACTTACTGCCCAGATGTGAAGCACGTGACTGTGATCTTCAATCCTGCAGACTTGACTGGTCTGGTGACTCTGTTGTATTCTGGTTTGAAGCCAGGTCAGGTAACTACTCTCGCAGCTCTCGACTCTACTCGTCTGCAGTCAGCTTTGGCTAAGAAGTTTGGCGTGAAGCAGTATGAAGTGACTGGTTGCGCTACATACGGCGGCCATGGTGAGCAGATGGCTGTGTTTGGCAGCGCTGTGAAGGTGGCAGGCAAGCCTCTCAACGAGCTCATCGGCACTCCTGCTTGCACTCAGGAAGACTGGGAACAGCTGAAGGTGGATGTGACGAAGGGTGGTGCGAAGATCATCGAGCTTCGTGGTCGTTCTTCATGGCAGAGCCCAGCTTACTGCTCTGTGGAAATGATTCGCTCCGTGATGGGCGGCGAGAAGTTCCGTTGGCCAGCAGGTACTTACGTTTGCAACGAGAAGTACAACCACATCATGATGGCGATGGACACTACCCTCGACACGAACGGCTGCACCTACAAGATGCCTACTGGCACCGCTGAGGAGATGGCCAAGCTGGATGCTTCTTACGAGCACCTCTGCAAGATGCGTGACGAGCTGGTAACGCTCAACATTGTTCCTCCAATTTCTGAGTGGAGCAAGATCAATCCAAACTTGTAATGTGAAAAAGTACGGAAAGTATACGCTTTTAGGTTGGAGTTGGCGCGTCCTTCTGGGGATTGTGCTAACTCCAATCTTCTTATTTCTGTTACTTTTCGTGCTGATTTATTGTCCTCCTGTTCAGAAGTTTGCCGTTGACAAGGCGGCAGAGATGCTGAGCGAGGAGATGGGCATGGAGGTGTCGGTGGAACGTGTCCGTCTGAAGTTCCCGCTTGACCTCTCGATGGGAGGTGTGCTGGCGATTCATGAGGGCGACACCGTGCTGGATGCCAGAGAGTTGGATCTCACCATGAAACCATTGCCCTTGTTCCAGTTGCAGGCAGAGGTGGATGGTTTTCATCTGTATGATGCCAAGTTGAACACGAAGGGGTTGATTGATGTATGTGTGATTAAGGGAAATCTGGCAGAACTGAGTCTTGATTCCCACAGTACGGACATAAAGAATGGGCTTGCTGTGGTAAACAAGGCACTGTTGAGGGAAGCTGATTTGCAGGTGCTGTTGAATGATTCCGTGCCAGAAGATACGAGTACGGTTGACTGGCGTGTGCAGCTGGATGATTTGAATTTGCAGAAAGTGAAGTTGTCGGTGCTGCTGACCCCCAATGTGGATAGCACGTGGGTGGTGGCTGATTTGGGAGAGATGCAGACGAAAGCCTTTATTGACCTGAAGGCGAGTGCTTATCGGGTGGATTGGCTCGAAATGACGGAATCCAAGATAGCCTACGGCCTGCGGAAGGAACCTCGACTCCCTCAGCAGCTCGACCCAAGTCATTTGCTTTTTGAAGATATCCATTTGAAGATAGATTCGCTTTCGTATGTGGGCGATGATTTTTCGATGAATTTGCGTCAGTTGGCAGCCAAAGAGCAGTCGGGATTGACCATTATGGAAACACAGGGTAGGTTAGAGATGGATTCCACGTCTTTGACTGTTCCGAAACTCCACATGAAGACGGAAGATAGCGACCTTTCGTTAGCTTATCGTATGGACATGAATGCCTTCGACGATGAGAATCCAGGCAAGTTTTCGCTGGTCAGCGAGGGGCAGATAGGAAAGGGCGACATCATCTATTTCACTCGCATGGGTGGTCCTGATACGAAGGATGTTTGTACGATGCTCAACAAGGAATTGCCTGTGCGTCCCGTTGAAGTGCAGTTGCAGGCAGACGGCAATCTCCAAACCCTCGATGTGAGTCAACTGCATCTGAAAGTGCCAGGCAAGGCTGTCGTTGATGGCTCTGCAACCCTTTGGGATGTGGCCAACGACCTTTCTCTGCAAACCAAGTTGAAAGCCAAAGATGCCTATGGTGCCTCCATCAATTTGGATGGTGGCTATGTGATGGCATCTGATGCATATAGGGTTGATATGACGTTCTCCAATCTGATGGTGAATAGCTATGTGGCAATGGATGAGCGTACTGTTCTGTCTGGTAAAGTGAAAGCCAACGGACGTGGTTTTGATTTCCTTTCACCTTCCACAACCCTTGATGCTACAGCCAATCTGACGAATTCCTATATGGGTAAGCTCAACCTCAGCAACGTCAATGCTGATGCCACTTTGAAGGGAACTAAATTACAGCTGGCTTTGACGGCAGACAACGACCAAGTGCAGACAGACCTTACCTTTGACGGCACCTTGAAGCGGAACTTGATTGAGGGTGTGCTGGATTTGAATCTGCCTTTTGCTGATGTGCAGAGCATGGGCTTCAGTGAGGATGTCTTGACGGCAAGTGCTACAGGCACTACGCAGCTCTCCTACAATATGGACAAACTGTTCCGAGTGGAATCTCATGTGGATGTGTTCCATTTGAAGATGGGTACTGACAGTATTCAAACGGATGCTTTCTATCTCTTTGCCGAGGCATTGAAGGATACAACGTCAGCCACCTTGCAGACAGGAGACCTCGACTTCACTTTCTTCTCGCCTAACAACCTCTTCAATCTGATGCCGAAGGTGGATAAGTTGCAAGAAGAGGTTGTGAAGCAGTTTAAGGCTCGTGAAGTAGCCCTTGATATGCTCAAATCCTACTTACCAGAAATGACCCTTCATGTCACAGCCAAGAATGACAACCCGTTGTCTGATTTCCTGAAGATGTATGGCATCCGTTTCAATGAGTTTGCTGCTGATATTCAGGCCTCGCCACTCAGCGGATTGAGAGGTGATGGGCACGTGTATACTTTCAAGAAGGATAGTGTGAGGGTGGATACGGCTTTCTTCGAGTTGGCACAAGACTCCACGAAGTTTGACTATCATGTGGGTATGCAATGCAGCGACCAACCGCTTTTGCCTGCCTTCCGAGCGAATTTGGATGGCTATCTGAAAGCCAATGAGGTGGATGCTCATCTGACTTACTTCGACAAGAAAGACCAAAAGGGTATTGACTTAGGTGTAAGAGGTTTGGCGAATGATTCGTGTGTCAATTTTAGCCTCTATCCGCAGACACCTATTATTGCACATAGAGAGTTCTCCATCAATAGCGACAACTACATCACGACCCGTCCTAACCGACCTATCATGGCTGATGTGCGATTGACGTGCTTGTCAGACAGCAGCTATCTGGCGGTGTATGCTGATGAGAGTGATATTGGCAAGCAAATCGCCAATGTGATTGTCAACGACCTCAATATCGGTGAATGGCTGAAGGTGGTTCCTCTACCAGGACTTCCTAAGATGGACGGTATGCTGAATGTGGATGCCACCTATATTGACCAAGGGGAAAACTTCATGGTGGAAGGTGTCATGAATGCAGACCGATTTGCTTATGAAGGCATGAACATGGGTAATGTGTCCTCGCGTTTCACCTATATGCCACAGGGCGATACACGTCATGTGATTGATGCGACCGTCGGTTATAACGATAGGGATGTCTTGCAGTTGGATGGCACCTATAATGCTGAAGGGGAAGGGGCACTTGATGCCGACCTTGCCTTTTTGGATGTGCCGATGGATATGCTCTCTCCGTTTATGCCCGACCAGCTGCTGGGTTTCAAGGGAGAAATGGCTGGTGGCATGAAGATAACAGGACCGATGAGTGCCCTCCTCTTCAATGGCGCTTTGTTGCCCAAGGATGTCCACCTCCTTTCCGTTCCGTATAACATAGATCTCAGGTTGGCCAACGACAGCATCGTCTTCAATAATAGCCGTGTGGATTTTGATTCCTTCAAGTTCTATGGTGCCGATGCCAACAATCCATTGACCCTCAATGGTTATTTGGATTTCTCCAACTTCGACGAACTCTTCATGTCGCTCTCGCTCAATGGACGTAACTTTAAACTGATTGAGGCTAAGCCTACCAGAAACTCCTTGCTCCATGGTGACATGTATGGCGACTTCTTCGCGCGTGTCATTGGTTCAACGAAAGACTTGACTGTGCGTGGTCTTGTGCGTGTGTTGCCCACCACTAATATCACCTACATCATGTCGGAGACGGCACTCTACCAAACAGACCGACTCGAAGACATTGTTACCTTTGTCGATTTCGATGCTCCACCACCTCCCAAGGAGTCTATTCCGAAGAAGACCTATATGGGTATCGATATGAACCTGGTGCTCAGTATTGAGGATGGAGCCAGGCTGCGTGGTGAGTTCTCTGCCGACAAGCAGAGCTATGTCAATGTGCAGGGTGGTGGTAACATCACGATGTCCTACACGCCTGAAGGTGTGTTCAACATGCAGGGACGCTACACCATCAATGAGGGTGAGATGAAGTACACCCTTCCTGTCATTCCACTCAAGACCTTCTCCATCCATCCGGGTTCCTACATCGAGTTTGCAGGTAAGCCTGGTAATCCGCTGCTGAACATCACAGCCACAGAACGCATGAAAGCTACTGTTTCAAGGGAGGACGGTTCTTCTCGAACGGTACCATTCGATGTGGGTCTGAAGATTTCCAACACCCTGCAGGATATGGGTTTGGAATTCATCATCGATGCACCAGAAGACCAGTCCGTGCAGAACGAGCTTGCTGCTTCTTCTGCTGAAGACCGTAACAAACTGGCTGTGGGCATGTTGGCAACGGGTATGTATCTGTCCAATTCCAATGGTAAGGGACTTGCTGCAGGTAATGCGCTGAGTGGCTTCTTGGAGGATGAAATCAACAAGATTGCAGGCAATGCCCTCTCCACGATGGTCAATGTGAGTGTGGGAGTGGGACAGACCGTTCGTGAAGATGGTTCAAGGCGAACGGATTATTCTTTCCAGTTCTCTCGCAAGTTCTTCTCCGACCGTCTGAATGTGATCATTGGTGGTAAGGTAAGTTCTGATAACAGCACTACTCGTCGTGAATCAGGTGCTTACATTGATAATGTGTCGTTGGAGTGGCGACTCGACAATGGTGGCACTCAATACATCCGTCTTTTCCACGAGAAAGACTACTCCAGTTTGATTGAGGGTGAGTTGGACAGAAATGGCGTTGGTGTGGTGCTTCGCAAGAAAGTGGACAATCTTTCCGAACTCATTTTCTGGAAACGGCGCAAGAGGGAGGACGTGCAACAGGAGGACAACACTAACCCAGAGCAAACTAAAGAATAGATACATGAAGGCGTTACGATACATATTATACATATATATAATGGGCATGATCGTGGCATGTTCCACCACTTCCCATTTGCCAGAAGGGGAAACGCTCTACACAGGTGTGAAGAAGATGAAGGTGTATGACCAGAAGGGAACGATGGCTGAAGATTTGGCAGTGACGGAAGTGAAGGCTGCATTGGCATACAAGCCCAATGGCTCTCTCTTGGGCAGCTCGTCCAAGCGAAGCCCTCTTCAGGTGGGTCTTTGGATTTACAATGCCTACGTTGATAAGCCGCGCACAGGATTCAACAAGTGGATGTTCAACTCCTTTGCTGGCACTCCTGTCACCATCTCCAGCGTGTCGCCTGAAACGCGTACCAAGGTGGCAACGAACATCCTGCAAAACTATGGATACTTCCGTGGTGACGTTGATTATAGCCTCATTGACCAGCGTAAACCTCGTACGCAACGCATCGCCTACGACATCCATTTGGGTGAGCCCTACCTCTATGACAGCATCCGCTACGCATTTCGAGACAGTATTCAGGACAGCATCCTTCATGCCACAGAGAAAGAGGCCTACCTTCATCAGGGTGACCAATTCTCCACGCTGAACCTCACCAACGAGAAGGATCGTATCGTCAGCGCGTTTCGCAACAACGGCTTGTATTACTACCGTCCTGATTACATCAACTACTTTGCCGATTCCACCAACGTCCCCTATCGGGTGAAGCTGCTCGTGGTGCCTGGCATTGATTTGCCTGATGTTGCTTATCGTCAGTTCTATTTCGGCAACACTAGCGTCTATATCCGTAAGAGCCGCACCCGTACTGCTAACCAACAACGTCGCAGAGACAGAGCTATCAATGTATATGATGACTCCATTCAGCGACGTCGGCTGAAGGTTGCTTATCAGGGCGACCGCCTTCCCATCGCCGAACGAGTGATGTTGAAGAACTTCAAGTTCCATCCTGGACAGATGTTCAATCAGTCACATGTCGATCAGACACTGACCAATCTTCGTCGCATGGATATCTTCTCGAATGTCAAGTTCACCTTCACTCCGCGTGACACCACAGGCGTGAATGACACCATTGACACCCGTCTCGATCTGACGATGGATCAACTGATCAATGCCGAGACGGAATTCAGTTTCACCCATAAGTCTAATTCACAAATCGGTCCTGCTGGAGGTGTCACTATTTCCAAGCGAAATGCCTTCCGTCATGGTGAGACTTTGGCAGTGGGACTTCGAGGCAGTTACGAATGGACAACGCGTAGGATGTATGGCGAAACGGAGCGCATCAACTCCTATTTGGCAGCGTTGGATGTCTCCCTGTCCTATCCCTGGATTGCTTTCCCTTGGCTCAATAAACGCTTCTATAGATACCCAACAGCCACTGAGTTCAAATTCACCATAGAACAACGCAAACGAGCCTACTACTATCGTTTGATGTCCTCCACCATTGAGGCCACATACGACTTCCAGACTTCTCGTTCGTGGAGCCATCGGCTCACCCCTATCATGGTCACTTACAACAAGATGCAGAACACTACAGACAGGTTTGATTCCATCTTCTATTATAATCAAGCCCTCTACATGTCTCTGCAAGATGTGTTCGTCCCTGCACAGCAATATACCATCACTTATGATAACACGTGGAACAATCGCATTCGTCACACGATGCACTTCGAGGGAACGGTGAAGCAATCTGCCAACTTCCTCAACCTCACCAATGCGCTGCTGGGGTTCGACTATTACCAGAAGGATAAACAGCTGCTTTCCACTCCTTATTCCCAGTTCCTCAAATTCAACTTCCAGCTCAAGAACATCTTCCATATCACAGAGAAGACTTCCATTGCTACCCGTGTGCAATTGGGTGCCATCTGGTCATACGGCAATTCTGACTATGCGCCCTACAACGAACTCTTTTATGTGGGTGGTGCCAACAGCATACGTGCCTTCTCTATTCGTAGTATTGGTCCAGGACGTTTCAAGGATGACTATCTGAATCTCTATCTGGCTCAGACAGGCGACATCAAGTTGGAGATGAATGTCGAATACCGTTTCCCCATCATCAATGCCTTCCAAGGAGCTCTCTTCGTCGATGCAGGAAACGTGTGGCTCATGCGTGAAGACTCCTATCAGGTGGGTGGCAAGATAGGGGATGGAGGATTTTTCAATACACTTGCTGTCGGCACAGGATTTGGACTCCGCTACGACCTCGACTTCCTCATCCTCCGACTAGACCTCGGACTCGGTCTCCATTTGCCTTACGACACAGGCAAAAAATCCTACTACAATATCCCCAAGTTCAAGGACGCTCATGCCATCCACTTCGCTGTTGGCTATCCGTTCTAAAGTGTCTTCTTTATAATGCGTAATTGATGCCTAACTTCCATTCGTGGCTCTTGCCTGTGATGGAGGGGTAGTAGCGGTAGTTTCCATGACGGAGGTAGAATTCGTGATGGAAGGTGAGATGTAGGTTTCTGTAAAGGTAGAGATTGAGATAAAGGCGGTTTTGGAAGATGCTGTGTTCGCCTTTGTCTCCCCATGCTTCAATGCCATCTTCCTGTTGCTGATGATATTCGAATTTATTGTCTGTGTAGATGGCAAGTTTCTCAGGTGTTTCGCCTTTCAGGATGAAGAGACGCATGAAATAGAGGTCTTCACCTACGGAGAGATAACGGTTGAGGGCGAACTGGAAACGGTAGCGGAGGGAAGCACCAGTGCCGAAGTTGTAACGGCGGAAAGGGTAGTAGTCGGCAGAACTGCCACCTAGAGGAACAGCAGAGAGCATGAAATCGTGGGTGAGGGTCGTTTTACGACCGTGACGCTCCACATAGAGTCCTCCTCCAAAACTAGCTGCCTCAGAAATCATAGCGAGGTTGCCAGGAGCTTGTTTCGAGTTCTTGCTATAGTGGTCGATGTATTTGATGTTCTGATAGAAACCAAAATCGAGTTTCCATTGATGTGACATCTGACGTTGGATAGAGCCGATACGTCCGCGAATGTCTAGTTCACCAACCGTTGGGTGCTCAGAAGAGCAATTGACGAGGACATAGACACTAAACTGGTCGTATGCACGTGGGCTTTTACCCTCATCGAGGTGGTTGAAGTGGTTGCCATAGTTGAAACGGAAATCGAGGAAGGGGATGTGCTCGTAGTAACGCTCACCTGCCTGCGGGTGAACGGGCTCACGGTCGTAAAGATAGCGGTCACCTACACCAATCTGGAAGGAATAGGGCATGGGTTCTTCTTTTTTGCCAGCATTGAAGCGGTTGACGCGGAACATCTCGCCTGACATCATACGATGGAGACCACGCACAGGGTTGAGCAGCGTACCTACAATTTCGCGAATGACACGCTGTGGACCTTGTTTAGTGTTATCAAAGAAGATGTCGGACACACGATGGGTGACTTCGCCCATTGCTGCACCTCCAATACCTGTGGAAAGGAGGTCGTTGTAGGCAGGACGGTTGGTCTCACAGAAAACTTCCCACGTGAGAGAACCCACCACAGGGTAGAGGAGGGAAACACCATAGGAATTACCGTGCTCGCGTGCAGCATTGTAGAACATGCTACCATGAAAAGGATGGGAGAATTGGTTGCCTGAGAAGCTGTCATTGTCCCACACCCAGCTTTCTGTGAGGTTCTGACGCAGGCTGGCGTTGGTGACGCGTGCCCAATCGCGGTCAGTCACGAAGTGATCCCATCCCAGCACGAGGGCATTGATGCCAATGTCTTCAACAAGTGCCTGTAGCCCTGGCAGTTTGGGTGCACCATTGGGCTTCTTCCCAAAGAAGTGCAGGGCACAGGAATATGGCGTCAGTGTGTCAGGTCTTTGTAGGTGGGTGCGGATGTTGGTAATGGAGTCGTTCCAGACCGAGTCGGGCTGTATCATGTTGGGCTCGGCAAGGTCAATCTCAGCAGCGTGCAACGGACTGATGCTGCACACAAGGTAGAGAAAAATGGGGTGGATGCGACTAAAATTCATCTGCACGAATAGGGGATGATCACAAATTTGGTGCAAAGTTATAAAAAAGTTAGGAGTTAAGGGTTAGGAGTTGGGAGTTTTTCTTACCTTTGTGGTCAAAAAGGGAAATTATGGCGAAAGATAAGACAGCATACGTATGTAGTTCATGTGGTTATGACAGTCCGAAATGGATTGGCAAGTGCCCTGCTTGTGGAGAGTGGAACACGTTTCAGGAGGTGAAGGTGGGGAAGAAGGCTGCACCAACAATGGCCTCCGATTTCAGACTGGATGTGAAGTCCAGTCCCATCTCGATGTCGAAGATTGAGACGGAAGATGAACCGCGCATCAATATGCAAGATGGCGAATTGAATCGTGTGCTGGGTGGTGGATTGGTGCCAGGGAGCATGACACTTTTGGGTGGTGAACCTGGCATTGGCAAATCGACGCTCATTCTTCAAACGGTGATGATGCTGAAGGGGATGAAGGTGCTCTATGTGAGTGGTGAGGAGAGCGCACGCCAGCTGAAACTCAGGGCAGACAGAATTAATCCTAACCCTAACTGTCAACTGTCAACTGTCAATTGTCAACTGTCAACCGTCATGGTGGTTTGTGAGGCGATGATTGAGATTGTCTTTGAGCATATCAAGACGGTGGAACCTGATTTGGTGGTGATTGACTCTATTCAGACGATGGCGACAGAGACGGTCGAGTCTTCTCCTGGTAGTGTGACCCAGATTCGTGAGTGCGCGGCCATGCTGCTGAAGTTTGCGAAAGAGTCGAACACGCCTGTCATCGTGATAGGCCATATCAATAAGGAGGGTACAATTGCTGGACCTAAGATACTGGAACACATGGTAGATACCGTCTTGCAGTTCGAGGGTGACCAGCACTATATGTATCGCATTGTGCGTGCCATCAAGAACCGTTTTGGTTCGACGGCAGAGTTGGGCATCTACGAGATGGTGCAGAATGGTTTGCGACCTGTGGAGAATCCATCAGAACTCCTGCTGAGCGATGTGAAGGATGGTGAGGAATTGAGTGGTGTGGCTGTGGCTTGCTCCATCGAGGGTGTGCGTCCTTTGCTGATTGAGACGCAGGCGTTGGTGAGCACGGCGGCATACGGCACTCCACAGCGTTCTGCCACGGGTTTCGACTTGCGACGTTTGAACATGCTTTTGGCTGTCTTGGAGAAGCGTGTGGGCTTCAAATTACCCCAGCGCGATGTCTTCCTCAACATCGCGGGTGGCATCCGTGTGACTGATCCTGCTATCGACCTGAGTGTGATTGCGGCCGTCTTGTCGAGCAATGTCGATACGGGCATCCCAAGAGACATTTGTTTCACAGGTGAGGTGGGTTTGAGTGGTGAGGTGCGACCTGTGAGCCGCATTGTGCAACGTATTGCTGAGGCTGATAAGTTGGGCTTCCGAAAAATCATCGTTCCCAAGGCAAATATGAATGGCATTGACCCTACGAAGTTCAAGATAAAGATTGTACCTGTCAGAAAGGTGGAAGAGGCGTTGCGAGAGCTGTTTGGGTGACAAATTGCGTTTTTAACGCTTTTTGTGCATATTGTAAGTGGTTGATTCCTTGTTCGTTGCTCTTTTTGTCTGAAAAGTTGTGCACAAAATCTTTTGTGCTTTCAGATTTTTTCTGTAACTTTGCACCCAAATCCAGCCTATGGGCTGGGCACAACTCAAAAAACTAAAGCACTCAAAGATTATGTCGGTTCAGAAGACAAGGGCACTTCTGGTGGACGTGGCTCGTCAACTGTTTGCCAAGAATGGTTTCGAAGACACGTCAATGAACGATATTGCAGTCGCTGCCAACAGAGGTCGCCGTACACTTTACACATATTTTAATAGTAAGGAAGAAATCTACCTTGCGGTCATCCAGACAGAATTGGAACGTCTGTATGAGCGTATGGAAGAGGTGGCTCGTAAACCCATCCAGCCAGAGGAGAAGATGGTGCAGCTCATTTTTGCTCATTTGGAGGTGATGAAAGAGGCCGTCTATCGCAATGGCAACCTGCGTGCTGAGTTTTTCCGTGATGTGTGGAAGGTGGAGTCTGTGCGCAAGACGTTCGACAAGAACGAAGTCAACCTCTTCCGCCGCATCATGAATGAGGGTATTGATAAGGGACTGTTCGAGATTCGCAATGTGCGTCTCGCTGCTGAAATCATGCACTACTGCCTGAAGGGTTGTGAGGTGCCATATATCTATGGTCGATATGCAGCACAGAATGCTGAAGAACTATATCCCTATGTGCGTAGCATGGTGTTCAAGCATTTCTGCAAAACTCCGAGATATGGGAAATACTAACAAGCCCAGATGCTTGGCATTTTTTAATATAGCAACTTAATATTCATTTATATAAATTTTTAATAATATGGGACTTTTGACTGGTAAGACAGCCCTCATTACAGGTGCTGCACGCGGCATCGGTAAGGCTGTCGCTATGAAGTTTGCTCAGGAAGGTGCAAACATCGCATTTACAGATTTGGTGTTGAACGACGATATGGCTGCTGGTCTCGAGGCTACTCGCAAGGAGATTGAGGCTTTGGGCGTGACTTGTCGTGCTTATGCAGGCAACGCCGCTGACTTCGCTGAGACTGAGGCTGTGGTGAAGAAGATTCACGAAGACTTCGGCTCTATCGACGTATTGGTAAACAACGCAGGTATCACAAAGGACGGTCTGATGCTCCGCATGACTGAGCAGCAGTGGGACGCTGTGCTGGCTGTGAACTTGAAGTCTGCATTCAACTTCATCCACGCTTGTGCTCCTATCATGCTTCGTCAGCGTGGTGGTTCTATCATCAACATGTCTTCAGTTGTAGGTGTTCACGGCAATGCAGGTCAGTGCAACTATTCTGCTTCTAAGGCTGGTATGATTGGTCTCGCCAAGTCTATCGCTCAGGAACTTGGTCCTAAGGGTGTACGTGCCAATGCTGTAGCTCCTGGTTTCATCGAGACAGCGATGACTGCTCAGCTCCCAGAGGAAATCCGTGCTGATTGGATGAAGAAGATTCCACTTCGTCGTGGTGGTCAGGTGGAAGACATCGCCAACGTATGCCTCTTCCTCGCATCCGATATGTCCAGCTACGTATCTGGTCAGGTGATCCAGATCGATGGCGGCATGAACATGTAATCATGCAGGTTCTCTACGAAGATAATCACATCATCATTGTTTCGAAGACGACAGGCGAAATCGTGCAGGGCGACAAGACCGGCGATAAGCCCCTGAGCGAAACAGTGAAGCAATACATCAAGGAAGCGTACGCCAAACCAGGCGACGTCTTCCTTGGTGTTGTTCATCGTCTCGACCGTCCTGTGTTTGGACTCGTCCTGTTTGCACGTACTTCAAAGGCATTGTCAAGACTCAATGCCATGTTTGCAAACGGTGAAGTGAAGAAGAAATATTGGGCGATTGTCAAGGACATGCCTCCTCAGTCGGAAGGTACGCTGACCCATTGGCTCGTGCGCAATGAGAAGCAGAACAAGTCTTATGCTTACGACCATGAGGTGCCCCACAGCAAGAAAGCCATTCTCGACTATAAGGTCATTGGCAAGTCCGATAACTACTATCTTCTGGAGGTGGATTTGAAGACAGGACGCCACCACCAGATTCGCTGCCAATTGGCAAAGATGGGCTGCCCCATCAAGGGCGACCTCAAGTATGGTGCCAAACGCTCCAATCCCGATGGCAGCATCTCCCTACTGAGCCATTCCATGCAATTGATTCATCCTGTCAGCAAAAAAGAAATTGTCGTCGAAGCACCACTGCCCAACGACAATCTCTGGAGATCCTTTCATCTATAACCTATAACCCATAACCTATAACCTCTCAACTGTCAACTATTCCACCACGTATGCCTTGACGATTCTCACCTCCTTCAAAGGCACCTCCTGCGCATTCGTTTTAATCTTTTGGATAGTTTCCACCACCTTCATACCTTCCACCACCTCACCAAACACTGTATATTCGTTGTCCAGCCAAGGCGCACCACCACGTATGCCATACGTGCGTCGCAAGTCATTTGGATAGGTGATGGGTGGATTCTCCGACGCTTCCCATTTCGCCTCGTCCAACAGCTTCTCTAAGAGTTTGCTCACCCCATCACGGTCACGAGCCTGACGCATAGCCTCCAGCTTCTCTTGGTTCGCCAATTGTTTCTTTCTATAGAGAATCTCCGTGTCGCGCTGCACCCTCGCCAGCTCATAAGAATCCATATCTGCATCCTGACAAGTCCTGCCTGTCACGATGTAGAACTGGAACTTGTCACTTGCCCGCTCTGGGTTCTCCTCATCGGCATCCCTTGCCGCAGCCAATGCACCACGCTTGTTGAAGTGCTTCGGCCACACGATCTCCGCAGGAATCCGCTCAGTGATGGTATCACCCTCTGGTGTCAACTTCACCTCATATCCTTCAGGTCGAGTCTTGGGATCACCCGTCTGAATCATGAAGTCACGAACCACACGATGGAACGTTACACCCGTGTACATTCCCTCCTTCACGTTCTTTACAAAATTGTCACGATGTCCAGGTGTGTCATCGTAGAGCTTCACCCGAATTTCTCCAGCAGTGGTCTCCAGCACCACCTCTGTCTCCTTATCCCCCTCCGTGCATCCCATGCACACGAGGCAGCAAGTCCACAGCAATACAGCAATAATATTCTTCATTTGAATCCTTCTGTTTTTATTTTAGCATACAAAGGTAGGCATAACCTCCCATAATACCAAAGAAAAAACAAAAAAAGTATTTCTTTTATTTTGTATTGTCTAAAAAATGCACTACCTTTGCACCCGATTTCAAGAATCGGGAAGTAGCGCAGTTGGTTAGCGTACGCGTCTGGGGGGCGCGTGGTCGCCAGTTCGAGTCTGGTCTTCCCGACCAAGAGGATGTGTCTGACACACCCTCTTTCTTTTTTTGAGGCTTATGCCTCGATTAAAGACAATTCTTATGGTCGCAACGTAAAAAAGTGCTGGATTCCCTTGGAAGTGTCAAGAAAAGGATATATCTTTGCGAATGGAATCCCAATGATTCCCTTCACAATATGAACGAGATACTGAGACATGCACATCTGTGGAAATTATGGGTGAAGCCACGAACCTATGTTCATAGACCAACGAACCTATGTCCGTAGTCGCACGAACATAGGTTCATTTGTAGTTACTCGACTTTATTTCACTCTTTTATGTCCGCCATCTTGACTTGGAATGTGATGCAAAGATACAAATACAATATCATATATATGGCATCCTTCATTCACTTTTTAATTATTCTTCTCAAACTCCTCCCTTCGCAGATTCTCCATCATACGGAAAAAGAAATGGTGACTTCTGAGCATGGTGTCGAATGTTGTCTGCAAATACTGGTCAGAGCCAGGTATCTGCGGAAGCCATAGAATCTCACGTAGAACATGAAGACCAATCTCTCGTTCTTCTTTATTATATGTATAGACAATCTTGTTTACATCACGGATATTGCACTCATTCACAGCACGATGCAATAATGCCAGATTGTCGATGTCATCCAATGATTCCCGATACCACCAACAATCCTGTATATGAATCCATGCATGTCCATTCTCCGCTATTAATCGGAAACGTTCACCTTGATATGTGACTACAAAGTGCTGGTCTTCGTCAAAATCATACTGTAAGTTTAGCTTGCGCAATGCCACCATCAACGACGTACGTGTCGTTGCATCAGGCAATTGAATATCCATCTGTTCCATATTTTCATCTGTTATTTCTTCGGGCTGCACTTCTTCCTTGTCCATAACTTTCAGTCGAGGTGGCATTAATGGTTGAATATAGGAGCGGACAAGCCTCCATATTACAAACGCCATGATGATGACAATTAAAATGATTGATACAACTTTTTCCATAGTTCTTCCTTAATATCCGAAAATGACACACAAAAAAGTCAAGCCCTATTTCCCTTCCCTCATATACCTCACCTTGATCACCTTCTGCTGGTTGTCAATCTCAATCTTTCCGATGCGAGAAAGCACCGTCTGTCCCAACAAGAGTGGTGCCTTCTGATTCCTCACTACACTTGCCTTTACGTTATCTAATTCCACATCGCCAAACTGCACCTTGCGCAGATTGAAGACAGTTCCTTCACTTACATTTCCTACAGCATCCGAGAACTTCGTATCTCCACAGGCATCCCTTTCCGACAAATACCCATTTTTCATCATAAAAGAAGCTTCCACCATCGAAAGGGACACATCTGAGGAACCTGTATCAAACACAAATCGCATGGGCAAATCGTTAATCAGGCACTTCACATAGCAGTTACCACTTTCCACTGTAAATGGGATCTCACTCACTACTTCTTCCCCCTTCACAGGCACACTTTCTTCCCCTATCTTCTCCTTTAGCTCCTCATTATATTTATTCTCATATTCTTGTAATAATGCTTTATATCCATCCATCTCACGAATAGCCTTCAAGTCATCATCAGAGTTGATGTGTGCAAAACGCCGATATCCTTTCTCAAAGGATTTCTTCAGATAATTCAACGAGACATCGTTCTGTCCCAATCTTGCATACAGGCATGCCGCATCATACAGATTTCCTGCACTTGATGAGTTCGTCAAGATGGAATCCTCCACAGCCTTGGCCTTCTCATAATCACCCAATCCATAATATGCAAACTGGGCACAATTGTTTTCTGACCAAATAGTGTCAAGTTGCACAACCATCATATAGTCATTTAACGCGGATTCCCTATCACCTTTTAACGTATACATATCACCACGCCCCAGATAAGAATAGGCAAAATCAGGTTCCAAGACAATCGCCATTGAATAATCTTCAATCGCCCCGTCCACATCACCCAGGTTGTCCTTCATGAACCCTCTTCGATAATAGCCCGCAAAATATTCTGGCGTCATTTTAATAAAATCATCCCAAGTGGCTATCGCTTCTTCCCCTCGTCCCATTTCATACAGCAGATCTGCTTTCTTTGCTACATATTCAGAGTCTTCCGGATCAAGTTCCATCGCTTTAGTCAAGTTTGCTAAGGCCAGTTCAAATAATCCCATACCTTCATAACAATTCGAAATACCAGCATATGGCATATCAATCATGTCTATGGTCAATGATTCTTTGTAAGCCTCTATCGCCTGTGTGTATTTCCCCGACCTTTCATATACCATTCCCACATAATAAGGCCAGGTTCCCACATTCGGTTGCTTGTTCTGCTGAATCTTCAGTTTCGCCAGCAAGACGTTTATAGATTTAGACTCTTGCACCATCTGTAGTAATAGTACAAACGCCTTGTCATTCGCATCCATATCAAGTGCCTTGATGATGTCATCTATACATTCATTCATCAGCCCTTGCTTCATGTAAGCCTCCGCACGAAATGCGTATGATTGCGAAGATGAAGGATCCAACTTGACACCATAAGAGAAGAGCTTTTCAGCATCTATATATCGTCCCTGATATAAAGCATTGCGCCCTTTGCCCATATATCCATAAGCATTGTTCGGGTCATACATACAAATCTTGTCAAATTCGGAATCAGACTTTGCATACATCTTCTTCTGAAAATAATATTCTGCTCTGTCACCATAGGTCTGCACATCTTTGGGATTAACCTTCAGAGAAAGATTCCAGTCTTTCAACGCTTCATTTTCCTCTTTCAGCGCCAGATGAATCCTTGCTCGTCTCCTATAAGCATACGAAATCCATTCCTTGTCCTTTTGTAATAGCATTATCGCCTTATTTGTTGATTCAAGTGACTCTCCATACTTCTCCTTATCCTCATACAGACTTCCTATCCAGTAATATGCATACCCATTCTTTGGATGCTCCTTCACCTCCTTTTGCAAGAAGTCCATCGCTTCATCCTTGCCACCATCATTGTCCAAGAGTTCCATTGCTCTCTTGTAATTGTAACTTTCCTTGTATTGGCTGAGCTTTTGCGCCAACAGAGATGTTAACAGGCAGAAACCCAATACAAATGTTAGTAAAATTCTTGTCTTCATCGTTGCTTCATTTTATTATTTAATACACTAAAAACACATGAGTGTCATCTTTATCTATTCTTTCCATAATCTTTTTTGCGAATCCTGTGTGGAAGTCATCCCCCATCTCAATCGCTTCCAGAATGGATTTTGCCTTTTCCTTCTCACCAATCTCACGATAATACTCAGCTTTCAGAACTACATCTTCTACATAGTGATCAATCAGCCATAAACCACATTCCACAAACAAAGCATGGTCTTCCTTTGCAGGAATGGTCTTAGGCTTATCCTCATAGCGGAAATACTCATCATTATAAGTCTGAAATAACAGCAATCGTATCATCACTTCTTCAGAGTTGTTTTCAAAGCCCTCCTTTGTCAGTTGTTCTAGCGCTTCCTTAGCCTCCAGCAGCGATAGTTCGCCGCAGTCACAAGACATTGTGCTGTCTGAATGCACGAATTTCTGTCTTGATCGGAAATAGTATTTTCCACAATGAGGGCATTTCTGCACCCATGAGGTCTCTGGACACATGGGTGCATCCTCCTTGTTATCAGACCACAACTGAGCACCAATGTTGTTTCCTGACATCAATGACATCACATCTTTCTTCGTTCCACAGAACGGGCAGGTCAAGACCTGCGAAAAACCTATCATCATATATCGTCCTCCTTTTTATGCAAGAACTCTTATTTGAAGAACAAACTCAAAACAGTTGTTACATTGCATCCTGATGATCACTCAGATATTGAATCTCAAGATTTCTGTCTTCTCGAATAACGGAAAGCCGTTTGATTGTATTATTGTCAGCCCATGTTTCCAACTCAAAACGATAGTCTGGATCATCTCCTCTATAATAGAGAACATTCCCTGTATCTCTGTACAAAGTTGCAGGCTTTGGTGATAAGGTCGGAATAATACTAATCACAACCCTTCTTCCTGTAAAATCATACTGAAGACTCGCCATTCTTGGAACGAAATCATGTGAAACCACTCTGCCATTTTCAATACGCTTATGGCTATTAAATACATGTGTTATTAACGACATAGCTTTTTCTTTTTTTTATGTTAATACTCGATATATACGTCCACGAAGTCCGAAGCACCAGACTCCATTGAAATAGAAGTAATGTGCATACCAAATGCCATCATAGAAGAACGCATAGCATTATAATGACCTTGCAAGTTTGAGCCATAGACTGCAAACGATTCGATTTTGCCACCATAATTCGGATAGAACAAAAACAAATTTACGATTCTACCATCACGACTGATTTCAAGAGCGTGTACTCCGGCATGCCAATCATAGGTGTATGATTTGATTTGATACGCTGCATATGCAGGATAGTTACGAAAGCCATTCTCGATATTAGCGATTCGCTGAAGGCTATCTTTATTCAATGAATTGTAAAACATAATTGTATCTCCTTTTTTGACTGGTATTCACATGTTTCGGTGACCATATGAAATCCCATAGTTGTTATTACTATTATGAAAGAATTGCTTTAATGATGAATCCACCGACATTTCCCACGATGGCATACACGAGTGCTTGCCACTTGAAAGACTCAATCTTGAACATTTTTACGATCGCCTGACAGATAACGATGTAAACGATACAACAAATAATAAATCCCATAACTTTTAGTTTTTTAATTGTTAATACTATGTTGGTTTTTGTCTCTTGACACTTTTATATACCACGAGAGAGGAAAAGGTAACACGGAAAAGTGTTAAAAAACATTGCAAGTCATCAATTTCTTTCATAAAGAAGGAAAAGCCACTCTATGGAATGTCGCCAGAGTGGCTTTTCCCGTTATTCATCATTGAATCCTATCCACAATCTCTTCTATCACGTCATCCATCGTTATGCCCTGAATAAAGACACGCTTCGGAATACTTGCCGTGTAATCACCTTCCAGTTTGATTTCCTTATCCTCAAGATCCTCATCAGCTTTCAGTACTGGGGTCACCAATGGCCGCAGGAGCTCGCCAATGTCATTCTTAAATCTCGTATGAGGCAACACCTCTTCAATTTGCGGATTGTTGATGTCACCACATTGTGCATTACTCAGATCCACACAACAGAGGGCATACTTGTCTGCATGCAGGCAGGCTTTCCGAATCTGGTTCTTGCTCATGTATGCAGGAGTGTTGAAGTTGCGTTTTGACTTCACCTCAATGTAATACACATCCTGTCCGTTGTAGCTTACAATGATGTCTTGCCCATACTGCATGTCATCAACCCACAAGTTGCCTTTATCACCATTGGAAGTCTTAATCTGCAATTTCTCTCCCAGCTCAGAAGCAATCTTCTCACGAATCATATTCTCAATGTGCTTCCCGATGCTGTGCATCAGCTCAAAGTCCACCTTCTTCTGCTTCTCCATTTCGATAATTCGCTGAGCATGATTCAGGATGTCTTCCATATCGTCCTGTTCTGCCAAATCAGCAAGAATCGCCAATGTTTCATCATTGCTCTTCATCAGTCGATACACATCGTTCTTCTTTGTACCACAGACAGCATTCTTAAAGAAGATGTTCTCCTTATTGTCACGGATGTTTTTGAACAATTTGCCCCAACCCCCTTCATCCTTGTCAATCTTCTCAATGATTTCTATGGTCGTCTGGCTGGTATAATCATCCTCTGCAAGTTTGTCTTCAATCTCCTTGCAGATATCCTCCGCTTTCAACTCCTCAAAATCCCAACAATTCTCAAAATCCTGATGTACGAGTCCTTCTCTGAGGTCTTCATCGAACTCCTGTTCATATATCCTCAGTAAATCCTCACATTTATCCTCATCCAGCATATTCTTGCGGAGTTCTTCAGCCAAATGCAACACATAATACTGATTGGGGAAGATTCCATATTGAACAATTTGCTTCTTGAATGTCTCCACACTGGTCACCTCTCTCACAAAATCTGCAAGCAAATTCAAATTGTCTTCTACCCATTCTGAATCTTCGCAAGAAAATTTATACATCATGTATTCAACCAAGAAACGGAAGGCATTCTCATAGAGATCTGGCTCATCATCCTTCAGACGTGGAATGAAGGCCTCTTCATAATTCACGCCCTGATATTGGCAGATAATAGGCATCAACCTGTTTCTAATACTATTTCCATTCTGAATAGGGAACGCTGAACAATAGTCAATCACCATTTGTTCTGTTTCCTCATCCATACAAGAGTTAATGCCATCATAATTAGAAATATCATCCCGAAGATTGTCTATGGCTGTCTTTACGTCATCGCGCAAATCGCTTCTGTCATAAACATCAAGCTCGCAGATGTCCACAAAATCCTCATCAACAAACCTGTCGGACTCTTCCTCTATCAAAGGACGGACCACTTTGTATAGATCAGGTGTGATACTTCCTGCATCTCTCAATTCGCTTGCCTTACAAAGCGTTCCTTCCCTGTTTGGTATCAAAGCATACGAGGTGAACAGGCCATCTCGTTTGCAAGCCTTTACAAACAGCAGGAGGTCGTGTAAGTCTTCAGACAGTTCATCCACATTTTCCACAATATCTTCCAATAAGACAAATGGATCCACTTCCAATTCTCCCCACTCGTCCACAATCTTCGACCACTCCACACATTCTTTTGTACATGGAAGAATGTATTTATCACCAAGCTGGGCATATTTACAGATAGTGGACAGGTACTGACTGTTATCGTCTTTTTCCAGGCATCTAATAATCTCAGAATCCAATACACAAACATAGTTGTCCGTTATGGCCTTCCTCCCTTTCGCTGTTGAAATCAGTGGCATCTTTGTATAAAAACTCACCCATTCCTTCCTCATATCTTCAATGAAGTCTGCCGTCTCTTCATTTTCATATCTGCCGGGATTGAAACAAAGTCGAGCCAGAGCCTTTGTGTTCTCAATCTCCGAAATATGCTCAGACATCCATCCGAACAACAGATTCTTCATTCTATTCAGCACCTCGATGTTCTGCTCTGCCTCCTTCTGGTTGTTTTCATTGCCATCAGGCAAATACAGACCATTGCGTTTTTCTTCTGGCTTGAAGTTACGAGAATGGAATATGAACTCAAAACCGAAATCTTCTGTGCCCAACAATGGGAAATGCATGAAGAGTTTGGAGATTCCATCCAATCTGCACGCCTTTGTAGGACTTTCCAACGGAAGCACAATTCGATCTTCTCCACTCTCAGACTCTAGATAATAGATGTTCATGGGCAAATTTGCTCCATTGCGTACAATGTCTATACGCATCACCTTCATCCCATTTTCATCAGGTCTTGCTGATTCCGCAAAACTCACATGCACATTATTAATATAATCATCAATCTGGCATTTCGTTATTCTGTCGTTGAACAGCATCACGTATGGCATCTGTTTGATGGCAGCTGACAATCCTTCAACAGCACCATTTCTGTGGTGTTCAGGAAGGTCATATACAAACGTCGTCCATTCCTTGCTTTCCGATGAATAGGGCTTGTTCAGCAATTCATCTGTTTTAGTCAATTGGCTGGTGATTTTCTCAATCAGCTCATCAATAGAATCATGGGAACGATCTATTTCAAATCCATCCAGGTCAATGTACATACCCTCTCCTATTTGGTAAGAACCATACAACGCGAACTTCATACCATAATAGTGAGTCGTCAAAAACCCCGTACCATATTGTCCGACCGTTTCATCAGTCTCTTTGCTTTGACCACTTACTTGTTTAATCAAAGAACTGAGCGAGTCCATATCAAAAGGCTTCCCATTGTGTGAGAACCTAAACTGGTCTTCCGACAGTTCAATTTTGACGTGGCAGTCCTCAGCTAAATCTCGTGCATTTTGGCAAAGTTCCCAAATGGCTCTTGCTGGTCCAGTTTGTGAATCCACACTACGCAACCCTTGGTCAATCTTGGTCGCATGCTGCTTGTTATCTTGACGGCGCTCATTTTTGCGCTTCTGATCTTGGAGCTTTATAAGTTCCTCGTTATTCAATTGCATCATAAGGTTTCAATTTAATTGGGTGTTAGAAATTCATCATACATTTTTCTTTTATATGACAAAAGTGAAGAAAAGTTGTGGAAGAACAAAATTGAATGTATGGCTTGATGTAAAACTTGTCGGTAATTCTGTTCTATCCACAACTTTCTTATTTTGCCTCACCAAAGATTACGCTTTGGCACATAAGTCTTGTTACCATTTGAATTGTTGTAGTACTGTCCACCACGAGGTCCTGTTTGGATAATGCGTCCTACACCATAGTTGTTCGCACTGCTGGAATAGTCCCTTGCACGGTAGCCTGTCGTACCCGTATAGGTGTTCACATTACCTTTGGTGGAGTAATTGTCCCAGTTTGTGTTGTTGGGCATTGTGCGCACATAGCTCTGAACATAAGTTCCATTGCTCTTTGTGTACCCACTTACACTTGTTGTGTTCAGATTCACTGTGCTTGGCGCATTGTAGGAAACCCTTGGAGCACTATAGGAAGTGCTTGGTATGCTGATTGGAGCACTGTAAGAGATTGAAGGAGCGTTGTAAGAACTACTTGATGTGATAGAACTTAAGTTCAGAGGAGTGTACGAAACAAACTTGACATACTGAGCAAAACTTGCTGTTGCTACTGCCACGAGGGCGATAATTGTAAGAACTAACTTTTTCATAATCTTTTAAGTTTTAATTGTTAATGAATTGTTGTTATTTTTGTCTCTTGACACTCATATATACCATAACACAGAAAAAGGTAAACAAGAAAATGAAAGTTTTTTTGAAAAAATTTTGACGCATCGTGGAAATGATATATTTTTGTCAGTCGCAAGCATCGAAGATTTATAAAAGACCACGATGGTCTGCTTCTGGAGATTAACAACAACTATGTGCTTCTTCAACATATTATATACAGACTACAAAGAAACAATATGAGAAAAGTATTACCATTCTTATTTTTACTTTTTCCATTATGTGCTTTTACACAAACTATAAGTCTTGGGATTTCCAAAGACCGAGAATGGGCAGTATGGACATATGAGACAATAGAATTCAGAGATGATTGTACTATACTCAAAGGATTCTTCGTCCCATCAGGGAACGGATGTTATATAATAAGCAACATGGATGAGAAATTAATAGCAAATGGAGAGGAATATCGTATAATTTATACAACACTTCCTATTATTCGTCATCTACGCACAACGTATCGAGGAGGAATCAGGGTATATTTTGAGGAACATTTTGAGCCAATTTTTACGACAGGGGACATAATCAAATTCCCTTCTAATGATATTAGTTTTCCCGTTCCTTTTAATCATAGAAAAACAACTAAACCATATGAAGATTTATATCCCGCTTACGAAGAACACATCGACACTTTGATTTCGTATGAGAAGTACGACATTGCAGCATATCTTCTAAAACAATATGTTAAGAAACTTCGATTTAGTTGCTCTTCCAAAATCAGAGAGAAAATTTCAAAGAGGATCTTATCAAAATACAGAGTGTTGGATTTCTTTCTAAATGCATCGTCCAACGATGAATACATATTGTCGCAATTTGAAAACACATATTATTGGCTCGATTTTAAGAATGATGATGAAATTTTAAAGAAATTGAGTGAAATTTGCATACTCCAAAGTAACATTGAACTGAATTTGAATGGAGGCCACCTGTCAGATGTCATTAAGATGTGTGAATCCTTAATGCCAATGATTCGGACATTGGGAAAATATAACAAAAAATACGAACACTCTCTTTGTCTATATAGGAAAGCATTAATGATGGATTGTCAAACACAATGGATTCCACAACTTGATAAAGAAATAATTGATGTTTGTAGTCATATTTATAATACAAACAGCGGACAATATATCAATCATTTGATGGATATTGCATCTGATGTTCCCATAACATTACAAAAAGCCGACTATGACTGTATCAATCTTTGGAAAGAAATCAGAGACAAAACACGACTTAATTTTCCCGAATCATGGAGAAATGCAATGGCATCTCTCAAAATTGCAGATTACAACGGGCATTCTGGGAACATTGATGATGCACTGACACAATATTTAACCATAGACAGTTTGTTTAGGGTGAGACATAATGATTGGATTGCAGAAGTTTGGCTTAATAATGTTTCTCTTTCCCTAGAAGCATCTGAGAAAACCGTGAATCTTATGCAAGAGTCATTAGCCAATGCGATAGCAAATTACTATTATCAAAAAGGAGAAATAGTAAATGCCATAAAGCATGATGAAAACAATCCTTATTACTATGCCGCCCTTGGTGATACAGCCACATTACTATCTTGGTGTAAAGAATCGTATGAAAAAAGTATAGATGGATTGAAAAACATCATTAAAGATCCTGTCATTATATTTCCTGGCACATATTACGAAACTGAGTTTGATTTATTCTACACACCAGCTTTGACAACCCATATACCATATTTCGCGCTCCAAACCAAATCCGTAGATTTATGCGAAATGACCTATAATGGAGTTCTAATAACAAAAGAATTCCGATTAACCGCAGGAAACAGATTGAGACAATATATTAAGACGACACAAGATGCTGTTGCAATAGAATATTTAACTCAAATTGATAAAGAAATGCGTACATATCAGTCTTTGATGAAGGCTGATGCCTTGGAATTTGTGGAAAAACACCAAAAAATATTACAGCTACAGCGAAGCCTCATTGCTCACCTTAACAGCATTGGCGCATTGGAGCCCTATTTCCCTAATTGGATAGATATACACAACACATTAAAAGATGATGAAGTTGCGATTGAATTTATTAAGTTCCCTTTGAGGAATCAGAATCAATCAATCTATGCAGCACTTACTCTCCGTAAGGATTCAGAACATCCAATAATAACACAGTTGTTTGAAGAGAAGGATTTAAAGTCAGTTCCTGATACGTTTTATTATCAAAGTGAAGAGATGACCGATTTGGTGTGGAAGCCTATACAATCCGAGTTACACGGCATAAAAAACATCTATTTTTCTCCATCTGGTGCACTACACAAGATTGGAATAGAGTATTTGCCAGGAATGGAGAACTATAACATTTACCGATTGTCGTCCACCCGTGAATTAGTAACAAAGAATAAAGAAAAACCTCAAATCCGCAACTATCATCCAATACACGATTAAGGGTAGATTTATGAGTCGTTAGTAGCAGCTTTCAGTAAAAAGCAACAGCACAACATCAATATGTAGCCACCATCCCCTTACCCCACGAT
>Ga0256407_10002518_pt1 | contig 34922 bp, 34 predicted proteins | sample RumenRJG_04DNA_FD_193489 | JGI IMG/M metagenome (GOLD analysis project Ga0256407, IMG submission 193489) | Bovine rumen microbial communities from Lethbridge, Alberta, Canada - RJG_04 | ecosystem: Host-associated > Mammals > Digestive system > Stomach > Rumen | place: Canada: Alberta...
TATTAATTTTGCCCATGAGAACGTCGTATTATTTTGATTATTAGACACTTCAAAGATAATACTTTCCTTGCATATATGCAAGGAAACGTTCTCTTTTTTTTATTTCTATGAATAATTCAGGTTAGAACCATCCTCGAAAACTGAAATCTTTTCAGCATTCGCTTCAACCTTCTTATAGTTGTCAATCCAACCATACTTATCAAAAGATGGTTTGTCAGTGTAACCACATGCAAGATACTTCTCATAGGTTTTGATGTTATCAGCCATCTGATAAAAGTTCGCTGTGAAAGACAGCATGTATTGCAATGTTGCCACGTCGCCTTTGGCCAGTGCCTCTTTTAATCTGGCGACGATTTTTTCTTCTGTGCTATCCATAACTTATATATTATATAATGTTTACGTTTCAAGTAATCTTGCTTTGAGTCCTTTACAGAATCTCAAAGCAAGTGCTTTTAATTATGTACTACTCAATTTCGTAGATATAGATGATTGAATCGTCAGCGTTGTTTTTCAGTATTGCAAACAGATCCTTATCAGTTCCGGGGATGCGTAAATCGTAGATATAGAGGAAATGGCGTACCTTCTCGCTCACATATTCCGATGCAGGAAGAGGAAGATAAACAGGCTCGATAGCTTTGCCGAAAGTATTTATGAATGCATTCCAAATACTATCGTTTTTCTCTACCGTCACTACGCCATCCTGTACAGAGTAATCATCCTGTGTCAAAGCCTCGATAATTTTTATAGCTTTCATTGTCTTGAATTTAAAATGAATATCAACTGATCATTAATTCTTGTTGGCTTGCTGCTCGCTTAGAGTTGCTTGTTCAGTTCATCGCATTCCTTCTTGCACTCTTCGTAAGTGTCATAAAGGACAGGGTTCTTTTGAGAAGAATAGTGCTTGCCTGGTTTCCAGTCTTTGAAGCCTAAAACACAAGTCAACTCGGGGAAATATTGTACTACCATAATGATATAAATTAATGTGGGATGAATGTTAATCGGAATAATGTTCTGTCAGAATGTTTTCAGAGTCACGTTAAAGTTGCTCAACGCCGAGTACATTTTCAAAGAGTGATTATATTCATCCTCAGCTTGTTTCTCGTCGTTGACAAATACCTGCTGGTATGCGACAACCGATCCGCAATTAACGGTCAACACTTGGATTTTATTAGCTACGAACATATTTGTTTCTTGTTATGCCCCGGTGGTTAGCCGGGGCGTTACCTTCAATTAAAGTTTTCCGAGGGATACATAGGTTAATCCCATGCTTGTGGTTCTCAGCAGAGCTTCGCCATAATCAGTGGTGACCACCGGCATGCCTTTGCTGCGAGTCTTTCGCAACGCTCCAGCTTTTATGAGATCGGGGTGAGCATATCCTGTCTGAACAGAGACGATGATAGCCTTCACCACCTTCTCTCTTAACGCTGCTGTTGTATGAGCCTTGATGGTCTCAACCATCTGCTTGTACTTATCTTCAATGATGTACTCCATATCAGTATATTAAAGGGTTGAACTTATATTTTATATCGGCATTCCAGATTCTTCTAGTCTTTTTCAACTTGTTGTTCTGGTCGTCCGAGCTTTTTTTTACATCGACATATCCGTCATCTCTGAGTCTTTTTCTGCGCGAAAAGGAGACAGTCCAGAAAAGCCCAAAAGCAAGCAATCGGAGTAAAATCTTTCAGGAATACCCAATCTTTGATTGTGGAAGGCTGCCTGAAAGATTTTTCTCAGATAAGAAGGACGACTGGTGCTTGCTGTGGGCGAGGAACTGTCTAACTTTGCAAGGAAAAAGCGTAAGATGATGGTTATGATCTTGGTGAAAAGCGAGGACGGCCAAGAGACAACAATAGAACTTAGGTAGAGAAACAAGAAGCCTTGTGTGACTGAGCTGCGGGAAGGAACACTAAGCTTCATAAGGAAGCGTGAAGACTGTGCCGGAGCATTCCGCCATTGTCTTCACGCATATATAAAATGGGTAGAGTAACAAGTATATTAGATATTCATCGTTAAAGTTCAAGGAACTTATAACATTAGGATATAAGCCATTGTATATTCCTCGACCAATTTTTACTTATAAACGATCAAAGTTACTTGAAAGTGTTAATATAAGTCTTTTATTTTCCAAGCAGTTATCGTTCAGCGCATTTACTTTATCTTTGCTTGTAATTAAAAGCCAGATTGGTGATAGTAGTTTAGAAATTAAATTTTTATTATGAAAAAGATAAGACTTCCAACCTGATTTGATTGCTTGTAGCACTACTCGCATTCAAATGGCACAAATTAGAATTTACATATTAGCATATACACACTGTCGAGGGCCCCGATGTTTGTGCCATGGCATCGTCCCTCTTTACTTTTAATGACATATGAAGAAAAGATATATTATGCCAGTTTCCTCAGTCATTGACTTGAAAGCTCAATGTCAAATTTTGGCAGGATCTAAGCCTATTAGCGGCAATCCAAATTTGGAAGTTGGTATTGATGACTGGGATGATGAAAATGCTGGAGCATCTCCAGCAAAGAGGAACACTTATTCTGTGTGGGATGAAAGTTCATCTTCCGTTTGGGATGAAAGTTCATCTTCCGTTGTTGAAAAAAGATGGGAATAGATTTATAATAAGGTTATTATGAAGAAGACTTTTAATTTTCTTTTTATATCACTTTCATACTTGTTGGTATGCCTTTTTATGGGTGCATGTCAAGACAAAGAAGATACTTCTGGTACTTCTAGTGATAAGATTCGTTTTTCAGTAGATGTTGGTGGTGCTGGGACTCGTACAACATTTACTTCTCACAATGTGGATGATTTGCAAGAAATTTACGTTACTGCATTTAACAAATCCGATTTTTCTAAGGGTAACACTCCTTATATGCAAGGAGTTGAGTTGGATAATGACGGTAATGGCTCGTTTGAGGACGTTTATGGAGAAGTAAAGAATTGGCCTTCTTATCCACTTGATTTTGTTGCCACAACAGATAGAGATTACCAAAAAATTTCTGTAAATGGGGATTCTGTAAAATTAGGCACCTATCAAGGAGGTGGAAGCTTTGATGAGATGGTAGCTTATACTCCCAATCAAACCCGAAATAGCAACAACGGTGTTGTCAAGCTCCAGTTTAAGCATCTTTTTTCAAAAGTAGATTTTTACTTGAAACAAGATCTTACTGGATATTCTATTGATGTAGAAGAAATCTCTATTGATAATATTTGCAAGAATGGTTCTTTCGCCTTGTTGGGTGATGGATCTATTGTTGTTGCACCTGCTACTGACGATGATAGCTATTTTACTGATGCTATAAGTTTCCAAACTTCGCAAGGCTGTTCTCAATTAGAAACAGAAAAAGACTGGGTTAAAGCCAATGATGATGATATCTTTTTTACTCCTGTGCAGCCTACTCCGTGGAATCCTTTAGAAGATGGTTCTGTGGATAATATGGAGCATAATCTTATTGATGAAGGAAAGCCTTTGCATTCTTATATTAAGATTAAATGTAAAATAAAGAACACGCAAACTAATGAATATGCTATAGGTAGTGCAAATTCGTATGGATATTTATATTATCCTTTCAACTGTGCTTTACAACCAGGCAAGCATTATAGCTACCGTATAAGAATTACGAATGATGAAATACCTGGCGGCAAAGTTCCACAGGTAGGCAATGTTATTTCGGATAAGGGTAAAATATACAAGAATTTCCTTGCTTGTTTTGAAGCCGGTGAAAATGCTGTTGCTATGATTGGTTATGTAGGAAGTGATACTGGTAATAGCAAATATAATCATGGATTGGCTATAGCTTTATGTTCTTATTATACTAATAAATATGTTGGCTTTGGTCAATTGTATAGTGATATATTATTGCGTAGACCTATTGCTTGGAAAGATGTTCCATTAGCACTTCGTAATTTCTCATCTCAACCTGCTTTATCACCATTAAATAATGATGGAAAAATGAGTGCACCATCGAACAGTAGTGGTTGGCATGTTCCGTCTGTAGATGAACTTGACAGAATTTTCTATGCCTGTGGAAACACTAAGAAATACGCTCCTTTTGGAAGTTTTGAAAGTATTCATAGTATTAGTGCCAAAGGTTATTTGACTTTCTCATCAGGCTCGCAAAGTTGGACTGACGGCAACATTGACGACCTGATAGGATGGAAAAAAGCAACATACGGTGTTGACGAGCAACTTTATTATGAAGATGTTCCCTGGTGTTTGAATATTTGGCCCGGCACTGAAGTAATGGATGAAAATAACCCGATGATTAAATCTTGTATTTGGACATCAAGTTCATATTCGCATGATTCATCCAAGCAATGGATTTATAATGCGGCTAAGCAGTGTTATGAAGTGGTAATACAGAAAGGAGTAGTTACTTTACGTCCAGTTTTTGCATTCTAGTCTTAAGTTTTAACATCCACGCCAAATAATATAGCGTGGATGTTTTTTACTTGTAAATCACTTTATTTTTGTTGATAATATATACACCTTTAAGCCTATTTGGTGCTTGGAGCTTACATCCTGTTAAAGAATATACTTTATTATCAGAAGTCGATTTTTTGATTGTCATATCGGAAATGCCATCAACGTCTTCATCTTTTGGCATTATTTTATATAACATCACTGGCGAACTCAAATATTCATATTCATTTGTTGTAGCTTCAATATTGTAATATCCATCATAAAGCCCATCCCATCCCCAATTGATGTGAAATAAGCCAAAATCATCGCATCCATCGATAATAGAAGCATGCCCAATTTGTTTTGTATTATAACCTGTATATAGGACTGGACGGCTATTAATTAGTTCATTATATATATTGTTTGCCCATTCTTCACTAGATATGGTATTATTATATTTTATGTAGCGAGATGATATATTAAAATATTTATTTAGAGCGAAATCAGCTCCTACCGGAAAAGGCAATCCATCAGATGTATAAGCATCACCCGAATGCAAATGAGCGGTCGACCCCCCTGCAAATTCATCATTATAATTCATTTTTGTTGATGTCCCACATATATACATTAAATCCGAAACCGCTTCTTTTGAATATTCTGATGAATTCTCATCATATGTTTCAGTCATATATTCCCAATGAATTGGAGTCCCTTTTGTTACACCTTCTATCATACCATTGTAATAATATGAAGGAATAGTGAGAGGTAACTCTTTTGTTATCTTGCTTGGTTCTTTACAATAGTAATAGTATAGTATCTGCGCCATGGCTGTTGCCAAACACCCGGTGACACATTTTCTATTATTTGGGGATATTGGGCATGATGCGTTATATGGATAGCCTTGTCCCCATTTCGTCTTTATCAATGGTGATACACTTTTCCTTACATGGGATCTGACAGATAATTTTTCTGAATCTATCGATTGGTGATTTGCTATATATCCAAACAAGAGTTCCTTCAATCCTTCTGGTATAGTTTCTTTGTTAAATGAGCAGCCTTTGCAGTAACCGATTATTCTATTGCTACCTTTGTGATTGTCAACTATCACGAAAGCATTACCATTTTCCGCATTATAGATGTAAAAAGGAACAATGGTAGATGTTTCTCCACCTCTTGTTTGATATACATTTATATCATAGTTTGCTAAAACTGGAGTACCTTTAATGTTTGATTTTCTAAAGAAGTCTCTTGCTATACTCTTGCCTTCTTCTTGGGTTATATATGTGACACCCTTACTCTTCACTTCTTGTCCCCAGACATTAGCAGCGATCGAGAGCAGTAAGACAAGAGAGAAGTAATGGTAGATCTTCTTCATAGTTGATACGTTTAAAAGTGAATGATGTTTTACTTAAAAATAGCGTTTATATTACGACTACAAAGATACGAATAAAACATCTGATTACCAAATATTTGGTGTTAAAAACGATCATAAAAGATAAGATAAAAACATGCTTAAAGAAAAGCAAAAAAATAGGATTTAAGTAAGTTTGTAGAGTAGGCGTTGGAATGAGATAATACAGGAATGGCTATGAATAAGAAACGCAAAAGTGTTAATATAAGAAATTTATTTTCTTAATAACATTTGATTGGATCATTCTGAGTATTTTTGCCATGTCAAGAACGCCAAGCGGCGTAGAGTAAACGCACTTAAAATTAAGTCAGTTTTAATTAAACAAGTAGATAAGCTGGTGTTTGTGAAAACAGTACAGCTTATTTTTAATTGTCAACGGTCATAAGTACATGAAGAAGTAGGTAATTATAGAATACTCAGAAACAACAATTACAAAGTAACGAGAAAAATAGTAAGTATAAGTAATAGTAGCAGTTAGTTTTAGTATAAAGTTTAAGTAATACGTTCCAAGTACTGTTTCAAAATGTTATGATTATCATTAACTTTATTAATAGATTTATGAAATGCGTTAGATGTCCGACTTATCACTTCCTGTCGTGATGGCAGGAGCGGTAACTCACTAACAATAACAGTCGTAGATTTTGAATTTACAGTTGCGATGTGAGGATGTAGCAAGGGTGCTTGCACATCCTCATTTTGGTATGTAATGTTTAGCAAAAGACAGGTCGAATGCAGAACCGTTGATCTTCCCTAGCTATTGTAATTCATTAGAATAGAACTTTTGTTGAAAACCGTTTGTGTTTCTTAAAAATAATTTCTACCTTTGTGCATATAAAACATTAACTTTATATTGCAAGATACAGGAGGTACAGATGAAAACAAAGATACAAGGTTATATATATAAGATCATGTTAGCAGCCGGCGTACTCAGTATGACTGGTTGCGGAACCATACACGGTGATGACATACCCGGTCTTGCTTTAGCAGGAGTGGTTGGTATATCCAGTATCATCCAAAATGTCTCTAAGAACAAGGCAAGGAAAGCCGCCGAAGGGCCAGTTCACGAAGACTACTTTGCAGACGGTTACAATCTTACTAAATACTATAACCGTCGTTATGCTGTTGGATTAAAGGAATGTTCTGTTGATCGCTTCAATGATTCTGACACCCTATGTTATGTGAAGCTTGTAACAGATCAGGAGAAGGATGGCAATTTCTACTTCATGGAGTTGAACGAAAGAGATGCCACTATCCTCGTTGAGAACACCATTAATGACAATTATGGCAGTAAGGAAGCTAGGTCACAGTGGTTTACCACGTGGCTTGACAGAACAGGCTTCACCAACCTTGGCCCTTATCATCGTTGCAACAAGTATTGGACATATTATAAGCAGCGTCACGTCTTTACCAAGGATCATCCAGAGGCAATAGAGAATCCCATGGTGAGAGGAATGGGTACATTGCCTTTCAACCAGAAGACAGCCAGCGAAGCATACCAGCGTCAAGTTTCCAATGCTGACGGAGCTGCTTTTGCCAATTTCTTCTTGGCCATGATGATTATGAATTCCATGGGCTACCAGTCAAAGGGAAAATATTATTGTAACGGACTATCGTTTGATAATGAGGCAGCGATGGAGGATTATAAAAATGCAAATGGATTAAAGTAATTTAGTATAATTGTTTTTAAAGGCAGCCGTGTAGCGCTGCCTTTTATTTAATCCATTCCTCTATTATTACGCCAGAATTCTTTAATTTTTCATATTCTTGGATGTACTTCTCATATTTGATTCTATCAAGTTGATAGAAATTACAAGGCAGACTGTTTTCCTTACAGTATTTTTTTAAGTTGAACCTCTTATATACTTTACAGATATGGCCGTATCCCCAATCGTCGCCTCTATTAAAACACATAATGCCTTGGTGTGGGTTATAATTCTTGCTTATGGCCTTAGCAAAGAAGGCCTCCCACGGCGCATCCGAGCTTAAGAAAGAAACCTCAAAATCACATATGTGCCTAAAATAGGATTTACAATTTGTATTAATAAAATTCCATCCTCCACTTGGATAGCATATAAACTTCATTACGGGCCTTACAGTATTTATCTTCTTTATTTCCGTTTTTGGTTGAAACCCATAAAACTTAATGGAGCTATCTATCCACTTAACTGATGTTTTACTTTTCCAATGCCCATTTTCTTGTAATGGAACTCTGCCAGTGATAATATCTTCGATATCTTGTTCAGATGATATCTTAATCTCAATTATTTTAAGTCCAGATTTGATTTTAGCATCTTCGCATCGATGTTTGACATATATCTCAATAAACAAAGGGTCTTGTCCCTCCTTTTTGCAAGGGCACAGAATATCTGCTATAAATTCCTCGTTACTCCTGGCATATTTCTTTTCAATCACAGCTTCACCATACCAAGCCTTCAAATCAAAAGATTTATTAACGCTTTCTTCTTCCCTTCTACAAGATTCCTTATTTGGGAACTTACAACAATCTATATTCACACATTCTGTTTCCCTTTTGGCATCAAGATAAATATTAATAGAAGGACTTGTGTTGAACCAATCTCTTATTTTTATTTCTGCCAAAGAATGCAAGTATCGATTATAGTCACAGTCCGCATCAGGCTTGTGAGCAAAGTGCCATTCACGTACTTTGCCACATTTTAATATCATTTGGCTCTTACAGTATGGGCAAGTATATATACCTCTCCTTGTGTGAGCTTCTTTGATATCGACAATCTTGCCTGTGTAATCACAAGCAAAATGTTGGTGATAGTGAATGTTATTCTTTTCGATCATAATCAATACTAAATAGTTTTAGTTATTTCAGAAGGAATCCGTATTCATACACCTTTGGTTCTATAATCTTAGCAAGAGCTTTCATGCAGTGCCGTAATTTTGTTATTAATGCCGTATAGTGCTCATCTTTACTATCTGTGTTCATTTGGACTTTTCCTGTTTTAGTGGTTTTGTAGCCTTGGAAGTGCAGGCGGATGTCATAGAGCGACGCATTGGGATTAGCATCGGGTTGTTGATGGTAATAGCGCCACAACTCACGACCAGCGTCCATCACTTCTTTGGCATTAGGAGTGAGATGCTCCAAAGGAACGAAAATCTTGTCATCTATAGCTGGGGCTTTAATCTTAGCAGCTGCCATGGGATCGTTTGCAAACATATCCTGTTCCATGGGCACAACCTTTAAAGATCTCGTTTTCTTGTCGGAGACTGCCGTTTTTCCGTGAAGAAAGTCGCTCATAAAATGGCTGTCGAACGCTTCCTGTGCACCGACCTCTTCCTCAGTAAAAGGAATCCAATGGTTGGTGCCATGCTGGCAACTTATCCGATTTTGTGTATGAAAAAGGGTATAAATAATGCAGTCGGAGAGGAAAGATTTATCTTTGACCCATTCGTCGTTCGGATAAAGGAACTGCTCCCTGTCATTCAGCCATGTAGCAGGTATGCAAAGACGAACCGAGAAATACACACAGCATTCAATGAAATTTTTTGCTGTCACCCACGTACCCTTGACCTGTTTAATGTCATTTTGCGATGGCGACAACGTTATAAAGACCCCGTTGTTATTTTGAAAATCAGTGCCAAGATAACGGAGATATGCCAAATGCTCACCTTCTTTGTCATAGTACTGTCTCAACCAGTCGATGATATACTTTCTATCACTATATGAATATATGTTCTTTTTTCCAATGAACTCTGCGGATGCGTTATAGACATCTGCCTCAATACTTTGAAATGTCTGTTTTATCGAAGTGTCATAGATTTGGAACCCAATCGGGAACTCTCCGGAAACATTGTCGAAAGTTTTGGCAGGAACCATGAAAACACGGCAAACAGCTGCCGGATAACGCACTCTGTAACGAGCGAAATTTGGTCCTTGTAGCATTTTCAGTTTTGAGAACATAGCGACGTGGCAGCCTTTAATTTCGTCGTATATGCGTGCGAAGAACTGGGCAAAGAGCTCATTTCCGGCTCTTCCCAATTCCTTGGCATGATTGACCTTGACCTGAGAAATGGACAAGCCCACTCTGTTAGTTCCAGTTCCTGTAATAGTTCTGGAATTGCTTGCCTCCGCATAGGGCGGATTGATGTAGATGACGAGTTTCTTTCGTTTCTCGTCATTTTTCAGTATCTCCCTTAACGAATCGGGCAGTTTGCTTTCGGAGTTGTCAAGGCCAAACGGATCGTTGAGGAAATCGAACTGGAAGACATGCTTGTCGAGCAGGTTTGCACCTTGTCCGTTTGTCGAAGCCTCGTTCATGTGTCTTATACGGTCGTGAATGACATCGACATCGGCTTGGTCAAGCGTAGAGACCCAAATGTGATATTTGTTAGTCAGTCCAGCTTCAAGGTTGCCAGTGCCTCCACAGCAATCCCAAACAAAGAAATCGTCTTGCCAGTTCTCGCCCAGTTCTTCTGCAAGGTATTGTTGCGACAAGTCTACCCATTTACGAGGGGTGAAGAAAGAGCCTTTGCGCTCCCTAACATCTTGTGGTACGAGCAAGTCTCGTCGTTCTACGATATAATCCCAGTACTCACGTTTTGGAGGACGTTCATAATGATTCCAGAACTGAGTATGAGCCACTTGTTTATCATTAAAGCACGCTTTTTTGGAATCAAGGAATCCTGTTGCGTCTGTTCTTCTATCCAGTTCATAGTAGTTTTTACGGAGGAGAACATATAATTTCTCTCGCAAAGACACGTTATGTTCCGAAAGGATGTCAGCCAAGTAAAAGTCTGCATCAATGATACCTTGCTTCTTCGCCAATTCCCAATCTACAGCAATACTTGGTTTAACCTTTTGCAGCCATTTTTGGTAGACAGAAGTGAAGTTATTTTTGTTGATTCGTATTTTTGATACACCTTTCTTCCCTATAATGAAGTTATTCTTGATAAACAGTCGTAGATCTTTCTCATCTCTATCATAGTTAAACTCCAATAGACTTTCTTGCAGTGACTCTTTTACTTTATCAAGAACCTGTTTGAATTCTTTTGTCTCATGGTCGGAAGGTTTTACATTCCAGTTAAAGTCATTTTGGTAGAATATATCCAGCACCGTGTTATATGGGATGAATGCGATTTTCTCAGCATCAAATGCGCCAAGAAACGAAGGAGGCAGCACCTTGTCAAAAGTGCGTGCTTTTCCTATTGTAATGATAAGCTGTACGAAGCTTTCATATATGTCATGCTGAGTGCCTTTTTTCGCTTCTGCCCAAAGTAAGTATTCTGTCTCGAAAAAATGAGGCTCTGATATAGGGACAGCAACTGCAAAGTCAATGTCGCCGAGAACTTGTTCTGCGTCATAGTCTTTAAAGAAGTCCTTCCTTAGGCGATTCTTTATTTCTTCTTCTCGTATATTGTTGTTGTATGACATTTGCTGTTAGTTTTATAACTATGCAAAAATAAATAATTAATTTTATACCTACAAGCAAAGTACAACATATTTTTGACCTATCCATCATCTTTTCACACCGATCGTCTTAACAGGTTTAAAGGCTTGTTTTGAGAAACGTAAAAGTGTTAATATAAGTCTTTTATTTTCTTTATACCTTTCATGTATTCAACATTTATTTACTTTGCATACAAAAATTAAAAAGGAACGAAACAAGTAATATATGGGAGCATTTGCAATCTTTGCGTCGATAGTGACCTTTATCTTCGTTGTCTATTTTGCTGTGATGATGGCCATGGATGCCTCAGGAGGCAGGAAGACAACGAAACATGATGTGGAAGTCATCAGTACAGGCGGCGTGTCCATTGGAGACAAGCGAGAGAGTACAGGTGAAGACAGCAAGCCGACTGTAGTCAGCGAGGGAGAGGACGGATCCTTCACCATTGACGAGGATGGCGAACAGCCGAAGGAATCTACTGACAACGATTATAACGGCTATGAACCGCAACCAGCAGCACCGTTAGGTGCCACTGCCGGTACAGGTGACCATCCTCATAATGTAAATACCCCGGAAGATGTATTGAATGCCTCTGACAACGACCTGTTGGCAAGTACAGAGGAAGCAGAGCAGGAAGCCACACCTATCAATGTTGAAATAGAAGGCTCTGTTACTGTTTCTAATGAGTTGGAAGCCGCCCTCGACGAGCTCGACGCATCTTACGATTTAGACTTAGAGGAAGACGAACTATGATGATCAGAAACAAACAGTTGATGCTGTCTATGGTGCTGCTGGCAGCATCCACAGCCATTGCCAATGCCACACCGGCATGTGGAGCGACAGACTATACTAGTCATACCTTTGCCTTGTACAATATGGTTGTGTATATCTTAGCAGTGATGACATCCGTTCTCACTGTTTTGTATGTATTAGCAACGATTATTGGCTTGTATAGCGCAACAACTATTTATATCAAGATGCAGTCCGGTGAGGACGGTGTGATGAAAGCCATTTATACTTTAGTGGGAGCTTGTATTTTCCTTTTAGCTGCCAGTATTGTCCTACCCGGATTTTTTGGCTTTGAGTGGGGCAACTATGGAGGTTTACGTCATTGAGAATAACACAATTATATATCCAAATAAGTTTCATTTCAAATTTAATTTTTATGTTTTCAAACAACAAAGTAATTACTACGTTAGTTTCAGGTTTCACTAAGGGAGTTCACAGAGTATCGGCTTTTATCTCTGACAACCGTCGTACGATGGTAATGGCTCTCTGTATGCTGTTCGTTGTGGCCGCCAACGCACAAGGCGTTAGCACCGATACTGGTGTTACAGCTATCAACTCTGTTGCAGACTCTTTGAAGCACTACATCGAGCCGGTTCGTGTGCTCTGCTATGCCCTTGCCGGTATTATTGCCATTGGTGGTGGTATCTCCGTGTATATCAAGATGAACAACGAGGAGCAGGATGTCAAGAAGAGCATCATGATGATCGTTGGTGCTTGTATCTTCCTCATTGCTGCTGCTACCTTCCTGCCCAAGTTCTTTGGTCTCTAAACATGTCAGAGCAGACAGACAATAATCAGGAGTACCCAGTCTTCAAAGGGCTTCAACGGCCTTTTGAAGCCTTCGGGCTCCGTGGTAGATATGTCTTTTGGGGGTTAGGAACCGTTGCTGGAACCTTACTTTCGTTCCTAGGAGGTTATGCCATCTTCGGCTTCCTACCCTCATTAATCATTGCAGGTATCATCTTAGCTGTTGGAGGTGTGATGATTCTGGTAAAGCAGCATCATGGCTTGCATACCAAGAACACCGAGAAAGGCTTGTTTATCGTATGTAGCAATATTCGATATCACAGGACAGTCAAGCCCCGTTTTTGAAGTAAAAGTAAGTAATATATCATAAAAACCATATAGCATATAGAATGTTTGCTGTAGTTGTCATACTTATCTTTCTGAGCATCCTTCTTGGTATGGGCATTTCCGTCAAGGCTTTTGGTACGGGTGGTAAGCGTGCCAAGATCTTCAAGAATGTCTATTTTAGCGTAGAGGATGTAGATGGCAAGGGTGTTGTGTACACGATGTCCGGAGACTATTCGTGTATCATCAGCTTAGAGAATCCCATTGCCAAGTATAGCGCAGACACCGACAAGTACTATAATTTTGTAACTTTGATGTCATCCATCATGGAGTCACTGGGCGATGGTTACGCCATACAAAAGCAGGATATCTTCGTGCGTAAGCATTTCCATATGTCCTCCCTATTATCCAAGGATGCTTCCAAGGGGGCTGACAGCAAGCATTTCTTGTCCAACTGTTATTTTCGTTTCTTCGATGGTCGTCCTTTTGTGGAGCAGAAGACCTACCTCATTGTTACCCAGAAAGGCCGTCAAGGAGGATTCAAGACCTATGACGAGTCCCGTTATAAGGACTTCTTTGTCAAGGTCAACAAAGTCTATGACCGTTTGAAGATTAATCAGATCAGCTGTCACTTCCTTGACAGCAAAGCCTGTCAGGACTATACAGACCGTTATCTCGCGCAAGATTTCGGCCATGAAACCTATTCACTTTCTGATTTCAATGTAGGCAAGGAAGAGATAGGCATGGGAGACCGCCATATGAAGGTGTACAGTTTACTGGATATCGACGATGTAGGTCTCCCTGCCAATCTCCGTCCCTATTCCGTAATGGCCATCAACAACATCGTATCTTCGGAAGATCTGTTGAGTGGCATTGACCATGTTGTAGACACCGATACTGTTGTCTACAACCAAGTCTTCTTTGTTCCCAATCAAAGGAGAGTGATGGCACATCTGGACAAGGAGATGAATCATCATGCCTCAATTCCCAATCCCAGTAACCAGATCTGCGTCGATGATATTAAGGCTGTCAAGGAAGAGATAGCCCGTAATGGTCGTCATCTGGTATGGGCACATTTCAGTCTTGTTGTTACGGCAGATTCCGACAAGGACTTCCATAAGATCACCAACTATCTGGAGAACACCCTTGCCAAGAACAACATGCACCTGTCCAAGCGCACGGATAACCAGTTAGAGCTCTTTGTCTGTTCCTTCCCCGGCAACTGTTTCCAGACCAATGAAGAGTATGACCGTTTCCTTACGTTGTCAGAGCCAGCCTTCTGTCTGATGTATAAAGAGCGTCAGACACATGGAGACAAGACACCTATCAAGTGTTATTATACCGACAGGCAGGGTCTCCCCATGCCTTTGGACTTGACAGGTAAGGAAGGAGAGATCAAGTACACCAATAATTCCAATTTCTTCGTGTTAGGCCCCAGCGGCAGCGGCAAGAGTTTTTTTATGAACACTGTTATGCGCCAGTATTACGAGCAGAATACAGATATCGTCATCGTAGATACCGGTGACAGCTATGAAGGACTCTGCTCTTACTTTGGTGGTACATACATTACATATAGCAAGGATCACCCCATCTCAATGAATCCTTTCAAGATCACCGAGGAAGAGTATAAGGGTAACTTCTTAGAGAAGAAAAACTTTTTGAAGTCGCTCATCTTCTTGATTTTTAAGGGATCCTCTTTGCCCACGAAACTGGAGGATGTTATCATCAACCAGACTATCATCGACTATTACGAAGCCTACTTTCATCCATTTAACGGTTTCTCAGAAGAAGAGCGCAAAAATATGCGTGATATCCTGTTGCTTGACGACAAGAAAAATGGTAAGTATGAGAAGTTCGAGGAAGAGATGGAAGAGCGTTATGGAGATGACTATGAGCTTGATGATCTAACCAAGAACAGTGATAAGCAAAACGAGATTAGCGAGCGAGAGCAGCGCTTAAAAGGCAAGCTACAAGCAGTCATTGACGACGAGGCATCTACAGAAGGAGAAAAGGTGGCAGCAAAGAATCAGCTTATGAAACTTACTCCGGAAGTCATCGAAAACCGTTATCTACAGCGGATAGAGCGTCGTATAGCCAAGATCGAGCATCAGAAGAAGAACATGAAGGTGACAGAGTTGAGTTTCAACAGCTACTACGAGTTTGCTCTGGAGCGCATACCCCAGATCATGGCTCAGCAGCATGTAGACTTTGCTATTGATAACTTTGCTACCATTCTTAAGCCCTTCTATAAGGGCGGTGAGAAAGAGTACACCTTGAACAACGACATGGACACCTCACTCTTTGATGAGAAGTTCATCGTCTTCGAGATAGACAAGATCAAGGACGATCCCGTGTTGTTCCCAATCATTGTGCTCATCATCATGGATGTCTTTACCCAAAAGATGCGTTTGAAAAAAGGCCGTAAGTGTCTTGTCATCGAGGAAGCATGGAAAGCCATCGCAACCCCTATCATGGCAGAGTACATCAAGTACCTCTATAAGACAGCCCGAAAGCACTGGGCAATGGTCGGTGTGGTGACACAGGAGATTGAGGATATCACCTCCTCCCCTATTGTCAAGGAAGCCATCATTAGTAATTCCGATGTTTTCATGCTCCTTGACCAAAGCAAGTTCATGGATAAGTTTGACGACATCAAGGCTACACTTGCTCTGAGTGACATCGACTGCAAGAAGATCTTCACCATCAACCGTTTGGACAACCATGATGGCAGATTACCTTTCAAGGAAGTCTTTATTAAGCGGGGCACGTCTGGAGAAGTCTTTGGCGTTGAAGAGCCCCCGGAGTGCTATATGAGCTATACTACGGAGAAAGTCGAGAAGGAAGCTTTGAAACTTTATAAGCGACAACTTCATTCCGACCATGCTCATGCTGTAGAAGCCTTTGTAAGAGACTGGAAGCGGAGCGGTATCAAGAAGTCCATCGACTTTGCGAAGAAAGTCATTCAGGACGGACGAGTCTTGAATATCAGCTAACAATATTGAAAGATAATTTGAAGATCCGAATAAAGATTACATGTAAAAACATGCAGACATGAAAAAGATATTAACAGCATTACTGCTCATCGTTTGTAGTTTCCGGTGCTACGGACAAATGTCCTTGGGATCGGTAAATTTTGATGTAGCCACTACTACCACTATGGAAGCTACTTTTGATACAGAAAATAAAATTGAGCAGGAGGCTGTTGACCATCTTAATGAAATCTTTTCTCATTACGGTAGTGCCGGTATAGCTACTGCCGGTATCTATTTGTCAAAGTACAAGGATCGTCGTTCTTTGACTAATGTAGGACTTTTCTCTGACACAGAAGAGTTCTACTATCAGCGTATCAGAAATCTAGTGATGAACGGCATCAATCCCATGCTGTTGGATGTTGCTATCAAGCTCATCAAGAATCCGGAAGGCTGTCTTGAGTGGGGGCCTTATCTTTTTCGTGTGACTACCAATGTAGAAAATCTCTGTAAGGAGTTTGAGTTGGTAGCCACGAATGGAAAGCTCAGCTTCAAGGACGTGCCCTTCTTGGTCATCAATACCGCATTGCGTAAGTATTTTGACCTATCGAAGTTTGATGGAGTCAACTGGCGTAAAGCTATCAATGATGCTATAACGGTGGCAAAGAATATTAATATCAAGAAGATTCTTTCTGAGTTCAAAAATATAGGAGCTGCTATTGCCACAGCCGGGAAGAATATCGGAGAGAGCAACTATGCTGAGATTTCCGAGATAGGCAAAGTCTTCAAGACAAAACCTGACGAAGTGTTCCGTTTGTACAACAAATACAAAGATTTGTATGACAACATTCACCATGCCGATAACGCCAAGGACATCCTTCTTGCCGTTATCGGAACTTCTGCGCCCAAGGGAGTATATAAGCTCTTTATGTTTGATGATTATAGCGTTGAAGGTTTTATCAGTGATTATTTGAAAAATCTCTCAGAGCAGTACTACCGCCAACGTTGGTATATTTACTCAGAAGATAAGGGCGATGAAATCCTTTGTGACTATACCCCTACCCCTGCAGAAGGCAATGACTACAATAGTAGTGAGTGGATGGAGTTTCAAGGAAACAAGGATGAGATGAAGCACCACTATTTGACTACTGCTGAGCGCAACCAGTTGAAGCAGATGGCAAAGAACAAATGCGGTTGGGATGAAGACAGAGTTGCCGAGTACAACAAGAGTCATCCCAATCATCATTGCGAGATCACCTACACTCTCAACCACAAAGACTACACTGAAAGTTACAAGCACGGTTTGGGTGGAAGACACCGGAAGCTTCATTGTTTCTATTCCTATTCCGTAGTTGTAGAAGACAAGTGGAATGTCGAGAAAGATGTCTATGAAGAGATGTTCGATTCCAAGACAATGGATCTGGATGCCTTCACGCAGAAGATGCACAACAAGCTCGATTATTATAACAGTACGATAGAGACCAACGAAGCTGCTGGACATTCACAATATAAGTTAGGCAAGGATGAGCCTGCCTACTATCAGGAAGCAGATGCCAAGCAAGTAAAGGGAGCATCCAATGTCACCTTCCTTGCAAATTGCCATGACGGAGCCAAGCTTGCCGAAGGCTCATTTCATTGGAAAGAGAATGGCAAGCAAGGTAGAGATCTGGACGATAAGTCAAAAGATTACGCTATAGGTAATACTATTGTCTATCCTAATGGTAATGAAGGCCAGAAACTTGCCGACTTGCTGACTCAGCAGCAGGCGCAGCAGCAGCAAATAGAGGCTAAGCTTGCCGATATTGACAAAAAGCTTGCCGATCTTATAGATCAGCTCAATGCCGCAAAGCTGTCAGGCAATTATAGCAAAGTTGCAAGTATAAAGGCAGAACAAGATAGGTTAAGAGATATCCGTGATGATTATTATACTCAGCTGAATGATATCAAGAGTAAAATAAAAGAAACACAGGAAGGTCAAGAGGAATATTGGAAAGATCAAGAAGATGATGACAATACTCGATATAGGATTTTGAAGAATCTAAAAGAGCTGGGAGCTGCTTATCAGATTAACTGGAATATCCCCGGTACATGGGACACAAGCGACGCTGATGAATATGTCTATACGGTAAAAGGTTATTGCCCATCTATAAAGAGTGATGTTACCTACACAGCTAAGTTGAGAGTCGCCAGTGCTCCTAAATATCTTTTAGGGATTCGTATTCACAGAGCCGTGCTGAATGTTGACTTTGAAATTATCACTCATGAATCATCAGAGACTGTTGTCGATGTCATGCGTTTTGATAAGGACGAGGACGCACAGGCACGTGCTGATGCCGTCAACAAAAAGGTGCAGCAGCTCATGACAGATATGCCCGGCTGTAGTATCAGCACCAAGTACGACTATGTGAGCAGTATTGATTCCATCACCGACGAGGACGGCATCCATCTATTGTGGATGAGTGACCGTATCGACATAGCTCGTGAAGTGGAAGCACAGCTGACACTTATTTATGCACAGTTGGTACTCATTGACAAGTATCTGACACAGCAGGAGAGTCTGGAAACCTACTTAAAGCGGACATTCCTCTCGATTATTGACCGTAAGAGTAGAGGCTTCCTTGCCAACTATGCCTTTTCCCGTTGGCGCAAGGCACTTATGGCGGCCGATGAGATGCAGGGGTGGTCAGAACAGAAACGGTTAGAGTATTACAAGAACACAGAGAACATTTACACTGGTGATCCCTCGGAGCATCAGTAGTATTAACAATCGTAAACGGAGGAGTTATTTCAAATATAAATATAGATGTTATGGTACCAGTAAAGATAACATATACAAGAAGCCTTATGCGAGTCAGCATTTTTATGTTTCTCGCAGCACTGTTGCTCTTCCCACAAAGGGCACAAGCAGATTATCTTGAGCCAGATTTTGCGTCGCTTCGTGCTATGATATCCAATCATAGACTTGAAAGTTCCGCCATGCTCTCCCGTACCATTGAGGAGAAGGCAGTCAGTGAGGAGCATAAGGAAAGCAAGGCAGCCGTACAAGAGTGCCGTGAGATGAGCGATTCGCTTGATAAGTATGACAGAGCTTTTGATAAGCTCAGCCTTATCTTCAAAGGTACTTCTGTAGGAGTACATTCCATTGCAGTCATCTCAGAGACGATGGATATTTGGAAAGCTTATTCCGGGCTGATAAAAGACTATACCGATTTGGTGGCAAAGAACCCTGTCCGCAATATATATTCATCAGACACGATTCTTATCAACACATTTTATGAGACTGGCAAGAGCGTCGTTGAGCAAGTTAAGGACTTAAAGAAGTCATACTATGACATAGCATTGTATATCACAGGTGCCAAGCACTGTTCAATGTATGATCTCCTTACCTCTTTGGATCAGATCAATTACGAATTGGACTGTCTCCATAATACTATCTGGAATGCCTATTCAAAGTTGAATATTTATATGATCTGTCGCAGAGGCTACTGGAAGGATGCAGTATTCAGTGCTGTCCATCTCTCTGATGATGCCCCGGCCTGTCTTTCAGCATGGTTAAAAGTAGCCACACGTGTCGCCAATGATATTAGGGCTAATAGCCGTTCCGATGTAGATAGCAGAACTTTGGAAGGCAGAGGTGGATTGATAGGCAACTAAATATGATATTCCAGTATCGAACTTAAAACAAAGACAGCATATGAAAGCAAACATACTGTTAGCATACCTGGGTGTTTTAATCCTCGCACTCTTACCTCATAGAGGACAGGCACAGACATACGTCAAGGTAACATATCACTATGAGCCTGAGATCCTGAATCAGTTCACTGTTATGGAGACAGGAGCCGGTGCCTTAGGAGGCGGCAGCCCTCTTGCAGTCGAGTGGTACACCCACTTGCATAAAGGTTATATGGCGTATGCTTATACGCCTACCAGTCCCAAGCTTGCTCATCGTGAGCTTTTTCGTCAACAGACGCAGAAGGAGATCAAGTATGCTGCTAGAGTAGACTCAGATGCCGTTCATAGAGGCAAGGAAGAGGCAAAAAACATTATAGACAGGTCGCCCGGAGCAACCGATGCAGCGTGGCTTTGTGAGAAAAGCAAGATAGAGGGAATGCAGTATAAGTTCATGGCCAATATCAACAAGATCGTACAGTTCGGAGGCACACATAGCTTGTATATGGACTGGCGTACCATCTACTATTGTATCGACGATGCCATCAAAGCTACGAGAAAAGCCTATATGAGCTCCGGCCAGCGAAAGAAAGAGTATCTTGCCATTTACCATGATCTGGTAAAGCGCAATGGAGATCTTTGCTCAATGCTGTATAAGTTATACAATATCAAGCAAGGCAAGAAACTCATCAAAGAAGCTTCTCAGCCCAAGAAAAACAAGAGCACCAAGGTCATCGCTTATGATTGTCTTAATGACTGGCAGAGTAAATTCGCAACGAATGTCATGTCAAGTAAGGATTGATAGACTTTACAGATATTGAAGCATATTATGAGTTAATCAACAGCAAGTAATATAAACATAAAACGTATTTAGAATGTTATTCACACCATTAATTTTACAAGCGTCGGGAGGTACGGCAGGAGGAGATGCCTATCAAGGAGCGGCTGATGCCATTTCTGATTTGTCATCTACGTTGGGTGTAGACCTCTTTGAGGAAGCCATTGACAATGTAGTTTTCCAGACCAATTCCTTCCTGTGCAATTCCACCTTCATTGGAAGTCAAGGCCCATTTTGGTGGATTTTGGAGATGAGTATGGCCTTAGGAGCTTTGTTTGCGCTGATCGTGGCAGGTGGTATCGCCTATCGCATGATGGCCAAAGGTGAACCCGTTGATGTCTTCAAGATCTTGAAGATCTTAGGCATTGCCTTAGTCATGTTGCTTTGGTACCCACCATCGTTATCTGGTAGAGGAGTAGGTGGGGATGCCAATCTCCTCGATGCTCTTGCTTACATCCCCAACTGTATTGGCAGCTATACCCATGACCTTTATGAGAATGAGGCAGAGCAGGTTAGTGGCAAGTACAATGAACTGTTGCCCCTGTTGAAGAAGCGTGACGATATGATGGAGAAGGCCAAGACAGAAACATCTGTTGCAAAGGAAGGTGTCACGAATGAGAAAAGTGCCGATGCAGTCAGTAATGTTACTGATGTTCAAAAGGAGTTGGACAGCAAGAAGCAAGTCAACAAGATTGCGGATCAGGCAGCCTTTGCCGGACTGATGGTAGCCTTTGACAAGATTGTAATGTTCCTAAGCCTTGTCATTTATCGTATTGGTTGGTGGTCAACGATCTTTTGTCAGCAGATACTCTTGGGAATGCTTACCATCTTTGGGCCGATACAATGGGCTTTCAGCATACTTCCCAAGTGGGAAGGTGCTTGGGCAAAGTGGATTATTCGCTATCTTACCGTTCACTTCTACGGAGCCATGTTATATTTTGTAGGATTTTATATCCTCTTGCTCTTTGACATTGTGTTGAGTGTACAAGTTGAGAACCTGACAGCGATATGCAGCAGTGATGCTACTTTTACCGGCTATCTCCAGAGTGCCTTTATGACGGCTGGTTACTTGTTGGTTGCATCTGTTGTCTCATTGAAGTGTCTGAACCTCGTGCCAGACCTTGCAGCATGGATGATCCCGGAGGGTGATACAGCCTTCTCTACACGTAACTTTGGTGAGGGTGTATCTTCATCTGTCAAGCAAGGAGCAATGGCACTTATGCCACGTTAAAATTAAATAGTTTATTATGGCAGTCCTAAAGCATTTAGAAAACAAGATAAAGCTGGTCACTATTATCAGTTGCCTATTTATGGCAGGTTGTATTGTGATAAGTTTGGGCAGTGTATTTACCGCAAGGATGATGGTTGCGGATGCCCATAAGAAAGTCTATGTCCTTGACGGCACCGTTCCGGTGCTTGTCAAGCAGACGGACATGGATGAGACCTTTGAGGTAGAAGCGAAGAGTGACATTGAGATGTTCCACTATCTTTTCTTCACCCTTGCACCTGATGATAAGTACATCGAATATACCATGCAGAAAGCCATGTATCTCGTAGACGAGAGTGGTCTTGCACAGTATAATGCCTTAAAGGAAAAGGGATTTTACTCAAATGTCATTGGTACCAGTACGATATGCAGTATCTTCTGTGACAGCATCAAGCTTGACAAGAAGAAGATGACCTTCACCTATTACGGTCGTCAGCGTATCGAGCGTCGTACAAGTATCTTGTACAGACAGCTTATCACATCTGGAGGATTAAAGAGAGTCCCCCGTACTGAGAACAATCCACATGGACTCCTTATCATCAACTGGCGTACCCTTGTCAACAAGGATCTGTCAGAAGAGCAAAAGAGCCAGTACTAATCGTAAACCGCAAAATGTAGAACTATGAGTTGGAAGAAAATGATTACGGGAGAGCCAATGCCAGATAAGAACGATCCTCGTTATAAGGAGCGTTACGAGAGAGAGGTAGAGGCAGGACGAAAGTTTGCAGAGAAAAGTGGATTCACTTGGCTGGTGATGAAGATACAGAAGTGGGCCAACAGCCATCGTATGGCGTTTTTGGCTATTTCTTTTGGCATTGTGATAGGCTTTTTTGTTTTGAACATCATTGGTTTGGTGCGAAATTACAGCCACAGCATGAATCAAAAAGGCAGTTCTGTCGAGCAGGTTGATTCTGCTATGAACTATCAACGTATTCACTATAAAAATAGATAGAGATGGATTTCAAGCGTATAGACTTAAAGCAGCCGAAATATGTCATTCCGGCGTGCATCTATCCTATCGTGTTGTTCTTGGGATATATGATCATATCGTCTTTGCATACTGATAACTCAGGCAATTCACGGTTACGATCAACATCATATCTCAATTCCGATCTGCCGGAGGCTTATACAGACAGCACCTTGGGTTCCAAGATGGACAACACCGAGAAGGAGTATGGAAACATCGACGACTATTCCGGTGTCCAGAGTGTCGAGAATGATGATGACTCGATACGAAAGAAAGAAGAATATACATCCAAGTATAGCGAGAACGAAGCCCGTGCTGTGTCGGCACAGGATGACCGTGCCAAAGAAGCCATGGAACTGAGAGCTATGCAGAACCGTGTCAGGGAAGAGAGCTTGAAGCGACGCTCTTATAATAGAAGTCACAGTTCTTCTTATGATTCGGATGATGAGTTTACCGATCCCTATAGTGACACTCAGATTGCTCGTGCTCAAAGAGAGCGTCGAAGAAGGGAGATGGAGGCTATCAACCGCAATCTCTCATCGTCACCTACCTATAATGGAAGTGACTATGGCCGTGTTGTAAACCAGTTAGGCTATTCGCCATCTGGAAACGGAGGGAATGGCAGTGTTGAAGGATCCGAAGGTAGATATGGCAATGGGTATAACAATAGTTATCGTGGTAATGGAGAAGATTATCGAGACGGTAATGGTGGCTATGGCGATAATCGTGGCCAAGCCGCTAATGGTCACATGTCCGAGGCCGGTGAGATTACTGGCAAGGAAACACCTATCAAGGCTGTCAAGAAAGTTCGCCAGAACTCTGATTATTTCAATACTATCAGTTCCAACAAGGATCAGTCCAAGCTTATCACAGCCATCATTGATGAAAACATCAAGGCTGTTGATGGAAGTCGTGTTCGTCTTCGCCTGTTGGATGACATCGAGATCGGTGATATCATCGTGAAGAAGGGAACCTACCTGTATGCCTCCATGAGCGGCTTTGGTTCACAGCGAGTCAAGGGAACCGTTCAGAGTATTTTCTTCCATGATGACATCATTCCTGTTAGCCTGTCTATCTTCGATACTGACGGTTTGGAGGGATTGTATGTACCACAAAGTCAGTTCCGACAGACAGCAAAAGATGTAGCCAGTTCAGCGATGGAAGGCGGCAATGATATAACAGAAAGCGATGGCTCAACTACTGGTGTAAAAGGATGGGCATCACAGGCCGTAAGAAATGCTTCAACAAAAGTAATGAATGCTTTCGGTAAGGTGTTCAAGCGTAACGTTGTCCGTTTGAAATATGGCACCAAGGTCTATCTTATTGACAGCAGTCAGAGAGAGAATAACAACAACAGCAAAAAGCAACGTCAGTAATAATATAAAAACAAAAGGTAAGCATTATGAAAGCAAATAATCAAATCAAACATAAGGAGGGTAGCTTCAAGGAGCGTGTCTTGCTACTTCTGATTGCTTTGGTGTCAGTCATTACAGTGAGTGCACAGAAGACATTAGTCAATATTGACCAACTCACCGTTAATGAACACGTCTCGACGATCATTACGGCTTCTGAACCGATCAGGATGGTAGACATCTCGACGGATTCCGTGGCCGGTGACAAACCTTTGGATAACGTCGTACGTGTAAAGCCAAAGACCGGTAATCACCATGACGGAGAACTGTTAGGCATCATCACCATTATTACAGAACGTTACCGTGTCCAGTATGCCCTGGTCTATACGAGCAAGATTGAGGAAGCCGTTTCAGACAAGGAAGTAGAGCTCGTAGAGCGTAATGCCTTCCACAATCCGGATGTCAGTATGTCCACATCAGATATGGTAGGTTATGCCATGAAAGTCTGGAATTCTTCGGCTCACTATCGTAGTACATTCACGAAGGCCAACCGACTGACCATGCGTTTGAACAACATCTATGTAGTAGGCGAGTATTTCTTCATTGATTTCTCAGTTGAGAACCACAGCAATTTGCCGTTTGATATAGACGAATTGCGTGTGAAGTTACAGGATAAGAAGGCCGAGAAGTCTACCAATGTACAGACCATCGAGTTACAGCCATCGCTGATACTGAATAGAGCACCCTCGTTTAGAAACGGCTATCGTAATGTCATTGTAGTGAAGAAGATGACCTTCCCCAATGATAAGGTGTTGACCATTGAGTTGAGCGAAAAACAGATCAGTGGTAGAACCATCTCTTTGAACCTCGATTATGAGGATGTACTTTCCGCAGATTCCTTTGACACCCTTCTTCTTCGTGAAGACTAAAAGTATAGAGTTATGAGAATGTTCATTTCACATATTTTTCCAGTGGGAAAACTTAGGATGGTGGCCTTTGTTGCCGTCGTCCTTTGCTCCCTTTCAGTTGTAGGTCAGACACACGGAGATCATCTGATGGTAGGTGTCGGAGCCTCTTATCCTAATGGCGTAGAAGGAACCATCTCTTATGAGCACGAGATGAATTATCATAGTGCTTGGGAATATTTCGGGTCATATTATCTTAAATGGGATAAGGATCCGGAGGTAGGACATATCACCAAAGATAGCTTCTGGCACAATTACAACACATGGGATGTGGGTATTGCCTACAAGCCCTGTGTGACAAGAGGACGTAATCATCATGGTAACTTCCGTATTGGTGCTGCCGTCGGTAGTGATCTTAATCGTTTTATAGGCATCGCTACTGCCGGTTATGAGCATACATATAACCTTTATAACGGTTGGAGTTTGTTCTGGCAAATCAAGGAAGATGTTGTCTTACATGGACAGGATCGCTTCCGTACAGGTGGTACAATCGGTATCAAGGTTCCTTTATAAGAGGATTCTGCCTCTTTATGTATTTACGTAAAACAAAAAAATATGAGATTTAAGAAACCAATGTTGTCTGATCTGATAGGACAAGCATATATGCTACCCATAGCAATTTTTCTTGCTTTTGTGGGATTGTCAATTACTTCTTGTGATAACCATGAAGCTATTGATACAAACGTACACATAGGATATGTCTTGTGTGAGGATAATAGTTGTTTGGACACTGCGACATACTTTCACCAAACGGCAAAGAAAGGCGTAGGAGTTGTTTTCTTTGAGAAGAATGATAGTGTACCTGCTTTGGCTGTCATGTTAGATGAGTATAGGGCAGCTTATAGCGATACAGTATCAGTGTCTTTTGGGACTTCTACAAATATCAATGAGTTCAACGGACGTGCTAACACTGTAGCAATGCTAACTAGCAGTAATGACAAGGGCTCATCTCCAATCGCACAGATAGCGTTTACGTCACATGCTGATGGCCAGAGCGAGTACATACCTTGTGTTCTGGAGATGCGTCTGCTAAGTCAGGTGGCACCAACTATCAATCCCATCATTAAGCGATTAGGAGGAACACCAATATCACTTTCAGATGACTGCTGGTACTGGACAAGCAATGAAGTCAGTGGCAATGAAACCAATCAGGCATGGCTTTGTTCAGCACCAAACGGAAGTATATTGGAATCATCAAAAATTAAGGCGCACAAAGTACGTACTATCATACAAATTAATTACCCAGAATAAGGGCATCCGAATAGTCTTTACCTAATTTTATTATTATGTCAATTTTATCAAGGGGTTTCGAGCTTATAAGCAAGAGCGCAGAAAAAGGTCTTGCAAAAGCCGGAATCAAAATTACAGGAGAAAAGGTTACTACTACCGGTACCAAGGCTCTTGCTAAGATGGCAGAGGATGGTAGAGGAACGTTTACCAAACTTACGGAGAAACTAGCTAAGGAGCGTGGTGTTTCCTCAGCTAGGTTTGGTGAGGACGCTGTTGCTAAGCAAACACGTAAGATGGCTGATGAAATGGCTCGAAAAACAGCCCCTCACGTTAGAAATTATGCGTCGAATGCAGCTACTAAGGTTAGTCGTCAAGCCTTACGTCCCGTTGCAAGCACAGCAGAGAGAGCCAGTAGTATTGCTGCAAGAAGATCTGTAGGAGCGATTAACCGAGCCGCTTCACGAGCATCCCATTCCATGCTTGGATCTCTTGGATCTCGTTATGAGCATCATATCGAGCATATACTTGCGAATATGAATCCTGTTCAACGTTTCTTCTACAATGTTCAGGTACAGTTGAGCAACATGCTTTCACGCTTTTTTGACATAGACACTAATTTTATGAGTCGTTTTGTTAACCGTATGGAGCGTTTAAACATAGCGGATAATCACCTTTTGATTGATCAGGCTGAGCGGAGAGGAAGAGCTATTTTTGACGAAGCGAAAACGGTTAGCGAACGTATCTATCAGAAAGACATAGAAGGATTTGATAATTTGGTTAAGAATGGCGTAAAAGAGGGCACTGAGCAAACAGTTCGTCAGGAATCTAAGCAAGCAACAGAAGAAGTATTAGAACACGCCGCAGAAAGCGCAACAGCCCATACTGCTGAGCAAACTATTGCTCACACCGGTGAGAAAGCTGTTGCTGATGAAGGCAAGAAAGTAGCTGATGCTATTGTACATGAATGGAAGAATGTTGCGAAAGAGGATCTAAAAGTAGGCGACCATGTTAGACTTGTTGACAAGAGTGGAAAAGCTTTAGACGGATCAGAAGTTATTATAAAAGACATCAAGGATGGAAAATTCGCAGTTGAATCCGTAAAAAAAGCTGGATTAATTCCAAACCAGACTTTTGAAAAGCAGGCAATCCAGCGTTTGGAGAATACTACAGCCCATGAGGCAGCAGAACAAGTCGCTAAGCAAGGACTTCATGATGGTACTAAAACTTCTGCAAAGGAAGGTTTGGGGACAGTTGCCAAAGAAACCACAGAGAAAGCAGAAAGCAAGACTCACGGACTTTTAGATCTGTCAGAGGACTTCCAAAAGAAAATGAATCAGACGGAACTCTTTCAGTGGAAGAGAAATAAACTCGTCAACGAAGGATTTGAGAAGCAGAAAGAGGGCATACAGAAGCTCTATGAAGCCGCTAAGGCTGAGACCAACCCTGCATCTTCTGCTAAGTTGTTTAGCGAGGCTGCCGAAAAGGAAACAGCCCTTAACATCAAATATTCAGAATTCCTGAAAGAGCAGGAAAATCTCATAGCAGGTGTCGAGCGTCGTGTTGCTGTCGATGCGGAAAAGGCAGCCCGTACAGAGGCGGAGAAACTGGCAGCAAAAGAAGATCCTTTCGCCTTGCCAGAGAATCTGATGAAGAGACTGCAAAGCCGTCCAAAGGAGCTTGCTCAGTGGAATATGAACAAGGCAGCTTGGGATGGCATCAAGGAGCAACGTAAAGCTATTGATAAGCTTTATGAGGCAGCAGCTAAAACAACCAATTTAAGAGAATCTGCAAAACTTACAAGTGAAGCAGCTGAGAAGAGCGCAGCCCTGCGAAAAGAGGCTACAGAGATCATGCAAAAGCATGTGGAATTAACCGGTCGTCTTAACAAGACTCTCTTCCGCCAAGGAGCTGAGAAAGTAGTGCAAAATCCTAAGCAGTTGCTTGGATGGTCTGGTGCTGTGTTAGGAACAGGCATTGCTGTTTCTGGCATGGCTTCTGGCAAGGGCGCACTTGACCCCTATTTCAAAGGATTATTTGGAAATGAGTATGAAGAGAATGGTTTAGGTGGTGTCATTGCCAAAACAGCTATTGGAGAGAAGAACCAAAAAGCAGCTGCAGAAAAACTTTCTCAACTGGGGCAAAAGACTAGTAATGTTGTCGGTGAAACAGTTCCAAGGGTTGCCAATGAAGTTGGTAGAGTCTATAACGGAATTGCCAACGATGTTTCAGCTATTAATTCAGAGGCCGGAAATGTTTATAGCAATGTTAAGGATGTGACATCCAACCTTTATCATGGCAATCAGCAGATTTCTAATGGCAATGGAGGCTATTATGACTCCACTACCCAGCAGTACGAAGGCATTCCACAAGATGGTTCCTCTTCCCAGTATGCAATGGGACTTGCCAGAAACGCCATGAACTCTGTTTCAGGTGGTAATGTCTCAAAGATGGATTTAGGAACGCTTCTTGGAGCTTCCATCTTAGGCTTTGGACGATTTGGCTTGTTCGCCAAGGCGATCGGCGCAGTAATGGCAGGTAGTGCCATCCATAACATCAACAAGCGAGGACAGTCAACTCAACGACAGCCGACACAGGGCTACACCCCTTCTCAGAGTCAGCCAGTCATTCAGACACAAGAATATAAGGCTAGTGCATACCAACATCCGGAGGTCAGCTTTGACGATGAAGGTAATGTGCAGCATACACGACATATGTAAAACGCAAGTAATATGGAGAAAGAAACAAAGAAAGTTAACTACAAGGACATGTTTTTGGAGTCGCCATCGGGCTTCTCCATGCCCTTCGAGTTAAAAGACGAAGAAGAGCTACATGTCACTCTCCCATATGGGGAGCAGACACATCCAAAGACAGGCGAGAAATTTACGCACTTAGGCGTAGATCTCGCTGTCAAGGACAAGAGCCTGTGGGCATTGGCCAGCGGTACCATCATCGGTGCCGGTGAGAATGCTATTCATGGCAATTACATCGTTACCAAGTATGGTAAGTATGAAGTCACATATGGTCATATCTCAGAGGCATACACCCCTTACGGAACTGTCGTCGAGGCAGGTGACACCATTGCCAAGGCAGGAGATTTTTTGCATCTAGGAGTCAGATTTGATGGAAGAGACATGGATCCAATGGAGTTTCTGAAAGTCATCTGGGGGAACATACAACAGTTGGCGGTGATGGGCATACATAATAAAAAAGTCGATGACACCGTGCAAGGACGGAAGATTCATACCCAGTATGATGCCCATCAAGATGAACTCTTGATGTTGATGCTCCGTTGGTTGCCTGAGTATATGAATGAATTACGCAATGGCTCCTATGCCCCTCAGATGGGAATGGAGACAACACTCCGTAATATCTTTGCTCAGGCTGCCCGGAAGGACTACTTCTATGAAGCAATACCATCTATCGCTAATCCTCTGGGATTAGGTGGCCGTGCGGTACCCCTGATTGAAAAAGTCCAGAACCTGTTAATACAGGATTTCCTCAGCTATATGTTCACCAGACATTCAGCAGTGATGCCTGAGATGGATGATAATCAAAAAAAAAATTTCTTGCGAGAGCAGCCGAAGATGGAATGATAGTCGATCCCCTTGCAAAGTTAAACATCAACGTACAAAACTACGATGTCAAGCGTAGAGCTTCTGTCTACTATGATATGGGAGGAACTATGTGCTGGACAAAAGCATGGTTCAACGATCGTGAAAGAGGAGAGCGTTCTGTGGCCATACCTTTGCATTTGGCATTGCAGTTTGCGCATGATGAGATCAGTCTTGACGAATGGCTGGCACGCTTTTATCCCAAGCAGATGTCCATTTATCAGAAAGTGATGACAGAAGCAAGAAAGCAACTGTTAGGCATGTAAGCAAAAAGGAAAACAATTATGGCAAAGAATCCAGAACTGGCACAGATAGACTACGCCTTCAATAACTACTATGGGAGATACGTGGCTCCCATAGTGGAGAAGGAGTATGCTTCATTGGTTAAGAAACAAAGTAAAGAATATACTGATGCCGTCAGTCCAGAAGGCTTTACCGGTGCTTTAGCTTCTGGTCATTTAGAGTATCAGGCTATTGCCGGTCGTGAGGTAGCAAAAAAAGGTAAGTGGAATAGCAAGTCGATAGCTACTGTTGTCGACACAAGCATAGGAAAGATACAAAATAATAAGACTTTTGTAAATGACTGGCTTACTCTTGCAGGACAATGGGATAATGTGTTACACAAACAGCTTGGCGATGCAAAATATAATGAGCTTTATAAAAAATGTAAAGTTAGTCCTGGTATATTATACATGCAAGAACGCCTTGCTAATTTAATGTGTGAGCAGGTTGGCAGGAAAGGAGCTCCTAAGACCGCAGCAGGGAGAATTGTAAGAAAAGGATTACAATTAAGCTTATTTGGTATGGCCCACGACGGTACCAATTGGCTAATGACTCCTAATAATAAAAAGGTTTCTGCTTATGAGCAAAGGGTTAAAGCCTATAATAACAGAGCAAGCGATCCCAAAAGCCGTGGTGAGCGATGGGCTTCTTATGCTACAGCATCATTGATAGATGTAGGTACTACCGGACTTGCCGGGGGAGCTAAGAGCGCAGCAACAAGTTTTGGTATTGGAGCAGCAGCCCTTGGTGGAATGGAATCCGCCTCGACACGTCTTCTCGGGGGAGAACATAGTATTGACTATGGCCAAGCTAGTCAATACGTGCTGAACTATGCCTATGGTTCATCCCAAGCGGCTGATAAGGCTTGGACTGCTGCAAACAAGCGTTACCGCAATCAGGGATCGTTATTACTGTTGCAAACCAATACCCTCTTACACAAAAAAGTAAAGGTAGGAGGTCTTGGTCTCAATGACCGTGCCAATGTACTTTGTAATAAGGTGTTGTCCAAGAACCGCAGTTCCATCACTCTCAATCGTTCTATTGGTATCAGTTTTGACCGACAGGCCATTCACTACAACGCACATGCGAAAGTTCCTAGGTGGATGATGGCCATGAGTGAAAAACAATGTCGTTCGTTTGGCAGTAAGTTCTATGCTCTTGCTATGGAATTGTCAAGATCTCGCAAGTCTTTTTCCGTTGTTAATGGAAGAAAAATGTCTATCAATGAAATAGCGCAAAGAGCCTTTGACTATTCCCATGCAGCTGCTATCAAGAGGGAAGCTATTGATGCTCAGAATGCGAGAGCAGCACAGCGTCTTGCTCATCGTGCTGCCCATAGAAGTCAGTCATATGGAACCTCATATCATCAATCACAACAACAATCTGGTCATTCTGCTACTCCCCCACAGCAGGCTGCTTCTGGCTTGTATAATCAACAGAATCAGCCAACAGGAGAAGGACAACAGCCGAATGACTATGAATCGCAGGCGCAACAAGGACAGTCTGTTCAACAGAATATGGGTTATAAGCCACCTTCGATGGGAGGATGGGACAGTGCCATGAAGCAAATGGGACTTAGTGGCTTTGGTGATACATGGCAAAACATAGGCTATGTGTTGGCCATGTTACCAGACATGCTAATTGGTATGTTCACTGGGAAGAATCAAAATTTCAAACTGGAGAACAACTATATGCCTTTGGCAGCTATCATCGCTGGTATGTTCTTCACGAAGAACAGCTTTTTGAAGATGCTGCTGTTAGGTCTCGGTGGTGCCAACCTGCTTAATAATGCCAACCACGCCATGAAAAATGACGGTCAAGGTAACAAACCAGTCCGTCAGCTAAAGGCCTATCCAGATGAGCCATTGAATAGCAGGATCAAGAATCCTGTTATCAAAGGACGTTCATTGCTGGGAACCTTTGACGGTAAGCCCTTGTGTATCACTATCAATTCCAACGAAACGATATATGCCTACGAGAAAGGTGCACTACCGTTGAATACTCTGGCCAACGCTATACTGGCTGACATGGACAAACAGCAAGCTAGTGCTTCTGCATCTTATGACAGGAGCATAGCAGAGGCGGAGGAGAGACAGAGAACAGTAGGCATTAAATAATGCTTTTATATATATTACTTGCGTTCGGGTCTTCTGGCATCCTCGTTGATGTCGGGAGACCTTTTTGTATAGAGAAGCCTCCTACACATCAAATGGTAGGGTTTTCTATTACTATAGTATTTATATCGTTAAGTATTAAGATAGCATGACATCAGTAGGAATATCGAGGATCTTACATATTTTGCCAGCCATAGAAAGATTTGGTTCACTGCGTCCTCTAAGGAAGTCGCTGATACGACTATTACTTACTCCCAACGAGGCAGCTAAGGCTCTCTGCGTCATTTTTTTCTTTTCCAAACCGTATCTGATTAATTCTGCTACAGAGAGTTCTTCAATTCTTTCATGGCTATCTTCGTACCTTGCCACAATCTCTGTCATCAGCTCCAGCTCTACCCTGCTGTCATCATCACTGGCTGTTGTCTCGTTTACAGTCAGCAGTAAAGCATTCACTCTTTTTACAGCGTAAATATATTGTTCTTTGGATATTGTGAAGTCTTTCATCATTTCGTAAATTGCAGACAATATTCCTCGTATGTTCCTATAAATAAGATATAAATAAAAGCATCCTGCATGAGAACCGACAGGAGAAGCCGGTTTTTGCCTTTGGAGAGAGAAAAGACATAGATATGTTGTCCCGGCATATCCGTTTTGGGAAACACCTTCCTTATATCTCCCAGATTTCTCCAGTTACTCGCTCTTGCAACCATACACCAGTATTGGATTGGGATTTTCGCCCAGGCGTGTTCTTTTTGCAGCAAGTAATCTTTTATCTTATATTGTAGGACGATTGTCATTCTCTTTTTTCCTACAAAAGTAATAAGAAAACTGGAAAAAGCAAAATATATAATATAGAAAATGCCATGTAGAAGACTACATGGCACCAAAACGCAGTGTTTTTCTCATTCCTCTTTTAAGAAATTCATCACTTCATTCAAGGAGTAGCGGAGATCCGTCCCCACCCGGAAGTGAGGCAGCTTATTGCTGTTCCTCCGGATCCACGTTACCGAGATCCCCGTCCGCTGAGACAGTTGTATGGTCGTTAAGATCTCGTCCTTGCTGTAATCCTTGGGCATGAGCTTCACGATCTCCTGTGCTAACATATGTGCTTCAAACTTATTCATAAGGCGTTTTAATTTGTTGCTACTTTAACAAAATAGTGTAGTCCCCGGCCGAGTAGAGCACAACAGTTCTGATGCTTGTAACGGAGAACAAAGTTCTCAAACTGCTCTTTTCTGCTTGACAGGTAATCTAAGATAGATGGTCTGACAGCATCACCATAAAAGTGTATGTCTACAGTGAAGGCACTAGGGATCACAAAGATACTCTTACCTTCAATGTACAACTTCTTTGCCTTCAAAGCACTCACTCTTTGTAAGCGCAAGTCTTTTGAAATTTGATAAATGTATTGCATATTGTTATCTGTATTAATTATTTAAACAAGATGGATTCTAAGTTCTCAATATAGTTGGTCAACTCCAGCAGGTCTTTCCGTGTGCACCACAAGAAGATGTCGTCACTGTTTACAATCTTACCATTACAGGAATAAGAATACATTCGTGTGGCATTGTCCCATCTACAGGCTCTTGCTTCGTGCAAGATATGCCATTCACGGTCTAAAAAGACTATATTGCAATCTTCTCTGTAATCTTTCAGTTCTTCTGCTCTGCTCTGTGCCATTTCAGCTTATTCATAATCATATTCTTTATTAGAGTTATGTTATGCCCACCACATTGGAGTGGTGGGTAATTGTTATGCTTCCTTGATAAGTTTTATTCTCACATCGTCGGGACGGAAAGCCCAAACCGTGAGAGCCTTGTCTTTGCTATCAACGAATCTGTCAGTGAAGGCGAAGAAACAGGCTTGGACAACACAAAATCTGAACTCGTTGAAGATCCATTTGCGACGGAAGCGTTTCTTGAAGAGGAAGACCAGTAGTTCCCCCTGTGTCTCTTTCGAGAAAGTCTTGAACTTCTCGATCATCTCAGCATTCAGAACTTCCTCAGCGTGAGAACGCATATCTCCTCCATCATTGCTGTCAAGATATACAGACAGATCGTGATCAAACTGCTTAATTTTGTTCTCAAAGAACATTTTTGTACTTTTTTCCATAATTCCCTTTTTTAATGTTTAGAATGTAGCCCAAAGCTCACGTCGGAAGGCATAAGCCTCCTTGTAAGTGTTGAACGTTGCTAAGATTCGGTGTCCATACCAAAGCACCACACTTTTCATGGGATCACCGCAGAAAGTTCGTGAGATGGGGAAAACCTTGCAAGCTTTCCAACCATACTCTTTCAATATCCCCACATGACGCAAGGCATCCATCTTACTGATGCTTTTCATGTTGTTTACTGTTTCCATATCAAGTATATTAAAGGGTTGAACTTAAATTTATTTATATCGGCATTCCAGATTCTTCTAGTCTTTTTCAACTTGTTGCTCTGGTCGTCCGAGCTTTTTTTTACATCGACATATCCGTCATCTCTGAGTCTTTTTCTGAGCTTAAAGTAGGCAGTCCGTTGAAAGCCCTTAGGCAAGCAATCGGAGTAAAATCTTTCAGGAATACG
>Ga0256407_10002519_pt1 | contig 34917 bp, 39 predicted proteins | sample RumenRJG_04DNA_FD_193489 | JGI IMG/M metagenome (GOLD analysis project Ga0256407, IMG submission 193489) | Bovine rumen microbial communities from Lethbridge, Alberta, Canada - RJG_04 | ecosystem: Host-associated > Mammals > Digestive system > Stomach > Rumen | place: Canada: Alberta...
TAAAGAAAATTAACCCTGATTATTCACTTATTTCAACAGGATTTAATATTTATGGACACCCCGATAACGGAACAATTGATACGTTGTCGAGAAATAATATCCGTACTTTGAGAACTGACAGAAATAATGCTGTTAAGTTTGTTTTGCAAAAAGATAAAGTTTTGGTATATTCTTATAACACAAGAAGAAAAAAGTTTGAGAAGATTTATGATTGAATTGAATAGTATTAAAAAAGTTTTGATTATAAGGTGCGGTGCAATAGGTGATGTATTGCACACTTCTGAGGTTTTTAGAAGTTTGAAAAGAGCAAATTCAAGTATTGAAATACATTATTTAACAACAAAGGTACCTGCAAAAATGCTTTCAGCAGACCAGGATATCGACAAAATAATAACTATCGAAAAAATAAATTATAAAAATGTATTTAAACTTTCAAAAGAACTAAAACCCGAAAAATATGATGTTATTTTAAATCTTCAACCTTCTTTAAAATTGCGTTTACTTGCATTTCTTACAGGTGCAAAACACACGTTTAACTATGATAAAAACCCTGAAATCCACGCTGTTAAAAACTTTTTTGACACGGCAGGAGAAAATATCAACGGTCTTGAGTTTAAGAATGAATTAAGTCTTACTATTCCCGAAGACGTTGTAAATGAAGTTAAAAATAAAATACCGCAAGATAAGAAATTTATTGTAATTACAACTCAAGCAGGTCCTGTTAGAGAAGGGAAAAAATGGCGTCCCGAAAAATTTAAAGAACTTATCTTAAAAATTCTTGAAAAATATGATGTAAACATAATTCTTTCAGGTACTGCCGAAGAAAGAGAAGCCCTTTCTAAATTTGAAAATCTTCATCAAAAAGTACACATCTTTGCCGGAGATTTTGATATTTTACAAAGTGCCGCAATGTTTTCGCTTGCAGAGTATATGATTGGTGCGGATACAGGTCCTCTGCATATTGCAACAGCTACTCATAAGCCTGTTTGTATTGCCCTATACGGTGCAATGGCAATTTACAGAACAGGTTTATTGGGAGAAAAAAACCATTCCGTTAAATCTTCAAAACTTGAGTGCATACCTTGCGGAAAAAAATTTTGTAAACTCAGAAATGGCGAATTTTCCCCGTGCATGGACGACATTAATACCGATGACATTATAAAAATAATTGATGATGAGGCAATTTTACCTTTAATTAATTCTTAAAATTTGTGCTAAGATATTTTCGGAAGGAAAATTATGCTAACTGTTTCTGAATTAATATTGGAATCTTTTCAAATTAAATCAATGAGTATTTTTGAGGCACTGATGCTTTTTTGTTTTGGTGCAAGTTGGCCTTTTGCACTTTTAAAAACTTTTAAAACAAAAAATGTAAAAGGAAAAAGCAAAAGATTTTTCTCTCTTATATTAATCGGTTATATCTGCGGAATTATTCATAAAATTTATTACAATATGGATATTGTAATATGGCTTTATTTCTTAAATTTTGTTATGATAAGTGCAGATTTAATTTTGACGTTAATATATCAAAATAGGGTTGTTGAAAATAATGAAATCATATCTTAAAATATTTTTTACGGGTTTTTTTTGTTTGATTATATTTGCGAATACTGTTTCGGCAAAAACAGTTAATTTTAATGAAGAAGCATATATAAACGAGAAACTTGCATCTATAGGTTTTGGTAAATACATAAATAAAGACCCAAAAGATGAAATTATACAACTTTTTGCAAATATTGACAAATATTCCGACAGTGGAGATATAAGAAGGCTCAGATATTTTTTCAGTAAAGACTTCATAAACAATGACGGCTTTGACTATAATATATATTTAAAATCAGTTAAAGAAGGTGCGGATACAATAACAAACAGAAAATCAAAAACAGAAATTCTTGATATAAATGTTTTTGAAAATTATGCAATAGTGCACGTAAAAGAAAACGGGGAAGCTACAACCGTAAAAGAATCTCCAGATAATCTCGGAAAAGGAATTCTTATTTTGAATGCCGAAATTTATTACACTCTTCAAAAAGAAGGCAGAAGTTGGAAAATATTATCAGCAAATGTTGTTGATGAAATTTGCAGAATGCTGTACGGTGAAGCAAAAAATATGTATTTTTCTCTCAATACCCCAATGCAGGTTAAAGAGAATTCGGAATATACTGCGACTTTATCTTTTAACCAAATTCCGGGGTGTGTTGCAATGAGTTCTATTTCCTCAGAACCTATTATCTATCCCGTTCCAAAAAATAAAGATATCTATAAAACGGTAAAGCAAGACGGGGTATTGGAAAGGATTTTTAAAGCAAATAATTCTGGTTATAATGACTATGTGATTGCCAGTGTCGGAATAACGAAACCGGAAATGTTGCCTGACGGAGCAGTTAATGTAAGAGTTATAGGTACTGCTTATATTTTAAAAAGAGTAAACATTTTTTCCGTTTCAAAAAGTTCTTTAAAAATGAATACAGGTACTAAATAATGAAACTTAAACTTAATTTTAAACGTACTTTCTTGTTGATTGTAAATATAGCTGCTATTTATTTTATTGCATATGTTTCAAAATATATAGTCATTACAGAATTTGTTGGTAAAATATTTAATCATAAAAACTACTTTTTATATTTGACTTTCGTAAAAAATAGCGGTGCCGCTTTCGGTCTTTTTGAAGGTTCAAGTACGATTCTTTTTGTATTTGCTGTCTTAGTCGTTTTAGGTTTACTTTTGTATGTACTTTTATATAAATTTTATTTGAGCAAAAAAAAATGCTTGTTAATTGCAATATTATGTGCGGGAATACTCGGAAATGCATTTGAACGTTTGGCATACGGTTATGTTATAGATTTTATTAAAATCAATTTATGGAATATTCCTGTATTTAATATTAACGATATGATGATTACAATAACTGCTTTTATTCTTATTATGAATATACTGATTAAGAAGAAAGACGATTTTTTCAATGACAGAGAAGTTGAAGAAGATATATACCTCGACCTATATAAATAAAAATACTGACCGAATTGACAGTTATATTTCTTCGGAATTTTCGGAATTATCAAGGAATAAAATTCAAACCGCAGCAAAAAATGGTTTAATTCTTGTGAACGGAAAAGCGGTAAAACCTTCTTTTAAACTCAAAGAAGGAGATGTTATAGAAATTATTTCCAATGAAGATAACGAAATAAAAATAAATCCCGAAAATATTCCGCTTGATATAAGGTATGAAGATGAAAACATGCTTGTGGTTAATAAACCTAAAAACATGCTTTCTCATCCTACAACAAAAGAGTTATCCGGAACGCTTGTAAACGCTTTATTAAACAAATACGGATATAGTGGATTATCCAATATAAACGGAATGATGCGTCCCGGAATTTTGCACAGACTCGACAGAAATACTTCCGGACTTTTGATGATAGCAAAAAACAACGCTGCACACGAAAATCTCGCAAATCAGATTAAAACGAAGTCAGCTAAAAGAAATTATCTCGCAATAGTTTCCGGAGTTTTTGAAAATTTAAAAGGAACAATAACAGGGGATATTGCAAGACACAAAATAAAGTGTGAAAAATACACGGTTCAAGAGGGCGGAAAACCTTCTGTTACTCATTATAAAGTTATTGAACAATTTAAAAATTTTGCCTATATTGAATTGGAACTTGAAACAGGAAGAACACACCAAATAAGAGTTCATCTTTCTCATATCGGGCATGCAATAGTAAATGACTCTCTTTACGGAGGTCAAAAAATAAAAGTTAAAACAACAGAACAAGTTTTACAGGCATACAAACTTTCGTTTTTAAATCCTGTAACATCGGAAAGGATAAATATTGAAATTTCTCCCGATAATGATATTATTAGAGTGTTAAATAAATTGAGAAGTGAAAGATGAAAATATTTTTAGTACTTTTGGTAGAAATTTTATTAGCTTTGTTATTTATGTTGTTTGTTTCACAAAACTACAACAGCATGTTTGAATACACATGCCCGTTTGATAAGCATTTATATTCGGTATCGTACGTACATTTTGCTACCGTCATATATCTAATCGGTGCTTTGACTACAATTATTTTATATGCAATTTTTAGTTATGCAGAAACAAGAGCATTGAAGGCTTATAAAAAAGAACACGAAAAAAGCGAAATTTCTCATGCCGAAAAAGATAATAAAATTATTTCTTTGGAAAACAAAGTAAAAACTCTAGAAACAGCCCTCGATAATGTTCTTAAAAAGAATGACAGTGAACAAAATTAAGTATTTATTAAGAATAATTACCGAAATTAAAAGAATAAATTTTCAACAGTTGACATTAATTTATGCTTAAAGTTTAATAATGTTACCGTCCGAAAGGACAAAAGGCTGTGTTGAGGAAAACACAAAAAGGAGAAAATAAATGCCTACAATAGCACAATTAGTACGTAAAGAACGTAAAAAATTAACTGATAAAACAAAATCACCTGCTTTGGAAAACTGTCCTCAAAGAAGAGGTGTTTGTACCAGAGTTTATACAACTACACCGAAAAAACCTAATTCAGCATTGAGAAAGGTTGCTCGTGTAAGATTGACAAACGGTTTTGAAGTTACTTCATATATTCCCGGAATCGGACACAATTTACAAGAACACAGTGTTGTTCTTATAAGAGGTGGTCGTGTTAAGGATTTGCCGGGTGTAAGATATCACATTATCAGAGGTACACTTGATACCGCAGGTGTTGCAAACAGAGAACAAAGCCGTTCAAAATACGGTGCTAAAAAAGCTAAGGCTAAGAAATAATAAGAGGTAAATATGTCAAGAAAAAGTAAACCGGCAAGAAGAATACCGGCACCGGATCCGGTCTATAATAATGTTGATATATCAAAATTTATCAACAGACTTATGCGCAGAGGCAAAAAGTCTTTGGCTGAAAGAATTTTTTATTCTACATTAGACAGAATTGCAGAAAAAACAAAGGGCGATGCATTGGAAGTGTTCCAAAAGGCATTAACAAATGCAACTCCTTTACTTGAAGTTAAAGCAAGAAGAATCGGTGGTTCTACATACCAAGTTCCTTTGGATGTTAAACCTGACAGAGGCATGGCTTTAGGTTCTTCATGGCTTATTGAAGCAGCAAAGAAAAGAAGCGGAAAATCAATGGTAGAAAAATTGACTTCCGAACTTACAGATGCCGCAAACGGACAAGGTGCTGCTTGCAAGAAGAGAGAAGATACTCACAAGATGGCAGAAGCTAACAAAGCATTTGCTCATTACAGATATTAATTTTCTTGATATTGAAATTTTAAAGGGAGATTATAAAATCTCCCTTTTGTTTTGTTTATTTTAAAATTTCGGAAAGTCTTTTTATTCCCTCACGTATTGTTTCGGGAGAGGCATTTGTATAATTCAGCCTCATTGCGTTGACATCTTTTTCGTTAACATAAAAAGGATCACCGGGGACAAAAGCAACTTTATTATCTATAGCCTTATAAAAAAGTTTTATTGCGGATTGACCTTCGGGAAGTGTTACCCACATAAACATTCCGCCTTCGGGAACAGTATATTTAATATTATCGGGGAAATATTTTTTTATTGCCTCAATCATTGCCGAACTTTGTTTTTTGTAGAGTTCTCTGATTTTTGAAATATGTTTATCGAGGTCGTTATTCATTAAATAATCCCAAATAACGTATTGAGAAAATATGTTTGTATGCAAATCTGCCGCTTCTTTTGCGGTATTTACCGCTTTTAAAACTTCATGATTTTTGCAGATTATATATCCTAATCTCATTCCGGGAGTAATTATTTTTGAAAAAGAACCTAAAACAATACTGTATTGATTTTTGCAGCCGCCAATATACGGCAAAGATTTTCCTTCAAACCTGAGTTCACCGTACGGGTCATCTTCTATAAGAACAAACTTATGTTTTTCCATCAATTCAAATATTTTATCTCTCTTTTCTTGAGAGTATGTAATTCCCGTAGGATTTTGAAAATTGGGAACAACGTAACCAAATTTAATCTTTTTATTTTTCAATAATTCTTCTAATTTATCGGTATTTAAACCGTCATTTTCTAATTCTATGGGATTAAACGTCGGATTGTATTGCGAAAATGCCTGAATAGCACCGAGATATCCGGGTTTTTCAATTATAATATTATTGTTTTCATTGAGAAGAACTTTTGCAAGTAAATCCAATGCCTGTTGTGAACCTGTTGTAACTATTATATCTTCGGCAGTTATACCCATATTAAATTTTGTGTTATATCTTTGGGCAAGGTATTCACGAAGTTGAGGAAGTCCTGCGGTTATTGAATATTGAAAAACTTTGCTTCCAAAATCTCTTACAACATTCTGCATTGAAATTGAAAGTTCTTTTTCAGGAAAAGAAATAGGGTTTGGCAACCCGCCACCGAAAGATATAATTTTCTCATCTTGGGTAACTTTTAACAATGCACGAATTAGTGACGGCGGTGTATTTTTTGATTTTATCGATAAAATATCATCATTTTGATTTTCGTTTTGAGCGAGCATATTTTTTTACCTGCGGGTATAAAGATTCTGAATTTATAACGTATTCTTTTTCGTCATCTTTTTGTGGTGAATAATCGGCTTTAATTGCAAGATACAACCTGTAAACAAGTCTTAACAAAGATTCGTCTTCTTCAAGCGCCTTCTCGAGGTTAAATTTTATATTTTCCTTTGCAACATGCCTGAAAAAAATGAAAAATTCATACAATTCTACATCAAGAACCTCTGACATTTTTATGAGAGTATTCAATCTTGGCGCATATTTTCCGTTTTCTATGTAACTTAAGTTTGGTGCTCCTATTCCTATAAGGTTTGCAAATTCTTTTTGCGAAAGACCTTTTCTCTTACGAAATTTAGATATGTTTTTTCCTATACTTGCTCTTATTTCCTCTTCGGATACTATTCCATCTTCAGACATATTAACTCCATTTATTCAAAAAGTGCTTTTATAAAATCTTCTTTGTTGAATATCTTGATATCAGTTATTTTTTCTCCGACTCCGACCAATTTTACGGGCAATTTCAATTCTTTTGCAATTCCGATTATAATACCGCCTTTTGCACTTCCGTCGAGTTTTGTAAGCGCTATACCCGTTAAGTTTGCCGCCTCGTTAAATATTTTTGCCTGTTGCAAACCGTTTTGTCCCGTATTTGCATCTATAACAAGCAAACTCTCTTTAAAACTATCGGGAGAAAGTTTATTTATAACAGCGGTAATTTTACCGAGTTCTTCCATAAGATTATGTTTATTTTGAAGTCTTCCCGCTGTATCAATCAACAAGATATCGTAATTTTCTGACTTTGCCTTGTTTATTGCATCATAAACAACTGCTGCCGCATCAATTCCGTCTTTTCTGACAATATCTGCGCCTGCTCTTTCAGACCAAATATTTAATTGTTCTTCTGCTGCAGCCCTAAAAGTATCTCCTGCCGCTACAAGAACCTTTTTACCCTCTTGTTTGTATTGATATGCCATTTTGGCTATAAGTGTAGTTTTTCCGACACCGTTCACCCCTGTTATCAGAATTATATTTAATCCGTCAGAAATGTTTAAATTATCGTTCTTTGTTTCGGACAATATTTTTTCAAACTCATTTTTCAAAAATTCTTTTATTTGAGACGGCTTTAACCTTGAATATCTTATTTTATCAACAATTTCTGACGCCGTATTTACCCCTATATCCGATTTTATAAGGATTTCTTCCATTTCATCAAGTGCAAATTCGTCAAATTCTTCTTTATCTTCAAATGCGGAAGTTATATTTCCGACAAGGTTTTTTGCGGTATTTGATACTGTTTCTTTTAATCTGCTAAACGAAAACGAAAAGCCTTCTTTTTGTTCTTCTGTTGGTTTTTCCTGTTCTTTTTCATCCTTTTTTTTGAAAAAATTAAACATTAATCTAACTCATTTTCCCTTATTACTTTGGCAAGAATAGCGTTAATGAAAGAGGCGCTGTCTTCTGTCGAATATTTTTTTGCAAGTTCAATTGATTCGTCGGCAACTACTTTCATCGGAGTTTCTTTTATATATAGAAGTTCCGTAATTGCAATTCTCAAAATATCTTTATCTGTTTTAACGAGTCTTGAGAAATCCCAGCCTTCGGTATGCTTCTTAATTGTTTCATCTATTTCTTTATTATTTGCAGAATATAATTTAGTTATTTTTTTTATATAATTTTTTGTTTCAATATTTTCAGTTAAAGCCGTCATTTCGGCAATTTCAAGAACTGCAAAGGCTTTTTCGCAAACATCTTCTATTTGAGATAATCTCCCTGCCATATCCGACGTAAGAGGAATAGGAACGGGAACATTGTCGCTTTCAATCGGACGTGCTTCGTTTGTTGGATGATTACATTCAAAATCATCTATATATTCTTTCATATCCACAACATAACCCGTAGCGGTTTTAAGTTCTTCGTATGCGTTATTTGATAAAGTTCTTACGGAATCAACAACTATTTGATTAAAATCTTTTGATGAATATTTTTCGATATCGTTATCTATTTGTGAAAATAATATTAGTGTCAATTCTCTTGCAGCACGTCTTGCCAACATATTTTTTCCTCTTAATACTGTTTTTATAGAATACTAAACACGAGTTGATGTCAATCTTGTTTTTTTGATTTTAAAACCGAATCAAAATACTCTATCGTTTTCATAAGACCTTCTTCAACAGGAACCTTCGGCTCCCAATTTAATTTTTCCTTCGCCAGTGAAATATCAGGTTTTCTTCGACAAGGATCATCTGACGGCAAAGGCTTATGAATTATTTTTGAATTTGAATTTGATAGTTTAATTATTAGTTCAGCAAATTGCAAAATACTGGTTTCACAAGGATTTCCAAGATTTACAGGACCGATAAACCCTTCTTCATTATCTTGCATTTTTATCATTCCGTTAATTAAATCATCTATATAACAGAAGGAGCGAGTTTGAGAACCATCGCCATATACAGTTATATCTTTATTTTGAAGTGCTTGAACAATGAAGTTTGAAACAACTCTGCCGTCATTTTCACTCATTTTAGGCCCGTAAGTATTAAAAATTCTTATAATTCTTATATCTACTTTGTTTTGCCTATAATAGTCCATCATTAGTGTTTCGGCGCAACGTTTTCCTTCGTCATAGCAACTCCTTATACCAATCGGGTTTACATTTCCCCAATAACCTTCAACTTGAGGGTGAATTTGAGGATCACCGTATATTTCGCTTGTTGATGCCTGCAAAATTCTTGCCTTACATCTTTTAGCGAGTCCGAGCATATTAATTGTTCCCATAACTGATGTTTTAATCGTCTTAATCGGGTTATATTGGTAACTCGGAGGGCTTGCAGGGCAAGCAAGATTATATATTTTGTCTGCTTCCGCATAAAATTCTTTTGTTATATCGTGTCTTACAAGTTCAAAACGACTATTTCCGATAAGGTGTCTGATGTTGTCTTTTGAACCCGTAAAAAAGTTATCCAAACAAATAACGTCATTTCCTTCGTTTACCAATCTTTCACAAAGGTGGCTTCCTATAAAACCTGCACCGCCTGTTACTAAAATACGACTCATTTCTATCCCCTCATGTATCTTATTATAAATATAATATTATATTTCTTTGATTTTGGCAAAATAATACAAAATTTAAAGGCGGATAAATTATCCGCCTCATTGATTATAACTTTTCAAAATCTTCAACGCCGTGTTTACAAATCGGACAGATAAAATCTTTTGGAATATCTTTTCCCTCGTAAACATATCCGCAAATTTTACAAACATATCCTTCAATGTGTTCTTCGGGTTTTTTGAGTGCAGGTTTTATATTTTCAAAATAATAAGAATAAGATACACTCGGAACATTTGAAAGAACTTTTGAATCTTCAACTTCTGCAGTAAATACTGTATGAGTTCCGCAATCAATTGTTGATATAACTTTTGCAGAAATATAAGAATTTGAATATTTATTTAATCTTAAAATTCCGTTTTGTGCTTTTTCAACATCATTAAATCCCTCAAATTTGTTCGTATCTTTTCCGGAATGATAACCGAATCTTTCAAATATTGAGAATGGTGTTTCTTCTGTCAAAACAGAGATATTGAACGATTTTTTCCTCAATAGAATTTCGTGGGTGTAATTTTGCTTATTTACGGCAACTGTTATCAACTTCGGATTTTCTGAAACTTGTGTAACCGTATTTATGATACAAGCATTGTCTTTATCATCGTCTTTTACGGAAAGTAAATAAAGTCCGTAATTGATTTTCCCAAGGGCGTTTGTATCTTTCTTTTCTTCGGGCATTGATTTTACGATTTCATCAACCAGACTATTTATTTCTTCTTCCTGTGAATTTTTTAAAGTCGAAGTGATTTTTACTCTGTTTTCTATGATTGTCGAATTTTTAAATGCTTCGAGATGTCCTCTCAAAACCGTTTCCGAGAATGGAGCCCATGTTCCATTGAACATATAAGCAACAGTTCTGTTTTGGAAATTATGTGCCTTTAAGTCCAATAAGATTGTTTCTATTGGAGTAAATATTCCTGCGTTGTAAGTTGAAGATGCAAATACAATATGGCTGTATCTGAAGGCTTCCGCAACTATATAAGAGGGGTGAGTTGAAGATGCATTAATAACTTTTATATTTTTAATTCCTCTATCTGCAAGTTTTGATGCTAAAATTTCTGCCGCATTTTCTGTATTTCCGTATATTGAACCGAAAATAACAAGGACTGAATTTTCTTCAGGAGTGTATGTACTCCATTTTTCGTACTTATCAATAAACGTTTTTATACCTGTTCTCCAAATTTGCCCGTGAAGAGGACAAATCATTTGAATTTCTATATTTGATGCTTTTTTTAGAAGTGCTTGTACTTGAGTACCGTATTTTCCAACGATGTTTGTATAATATCTTCTTGCTTCATCCATAAGTTCGTGTTCAAAATCGGTTTCATCAGCATAAATATTGCCGTTAATTGCACCGAAAGTTCCGAATGCATCGGCAGAGAATAATATTTTATCCGTCATATCGTAAGTAACCATTGCCTCGGGCCAATGAACCATCGGCGCCATTACAAACGTAAGAGTATGTTTACCTGTGTTTAACGTGTCACCCTCTTTTATTATTTGAACCTTGTCTTCGGTTGCAAAATCAAAAAATTGATTTATCATTTGAAGAGTTTTTTGGTTACAAACAATTTTTACTTCGGGATATTTTTCGATTAAATTGTCAATTAACGCACAATGGTCGGGTTCCATATGGTTAACTATTAAGTAATCAAGTTTTCTGTCACCCAGTTCGTATTTTAAATTTTCAAAAAATTGTTTGCTTACGGCTTTATCTGTTGTATCCAAAAGAACTGTTTTTTCGTCCTTTAAAAGATATGAATTGTAAGAAACTCCTTTCGGAACAGGATAAATATTTTCAAAAAGTGCAATTCTTCTGTCATTTGCTCCTATCCAAAATAAGTCTTCCGTAATTTTCTTCGTATTATGCATGATTATTTTCCTTTATTACTGTCTCTTTTAGTTATTGGAAATTATATAATAAAAATTTTTAAATAAAAACTCACAAAAATTAACAACCATAAAAAATGATTTAAGTTATAATTTTAATGGTTGGTGAAGGCTATGCTCAATTTAGAAAACATTGCAGACAGAATTCGTGAATATATAGAAGATAACAACGACAAGGGTTTGGGAGAACTTCTTGACGGTTATCACAGTGCCGACCTTGTTGAAATACTTCAACAATTAAATCACGAAGAAAAATTGCGTGTTTTTAAGAATATCGACGAAGATAAAGCCGCAGAACTTCTTGAATACGCACCTGCCCAATTGCAGGTTGAAATGCTTTCCGAAATTGATGAAGAAGAAGCTGCAAGAATTATCGTCAAAATGCCTCACGATGAAGTAGCCGACGTTTTTGCGGAAATGGAAGACGATGAATCCGAAGGGTATTTAAACAAACTTCCTAAAAAAGTTTCGACAGAAATCAGAGAACTTCTTGCTTATAAGGAAGATACCGCCGGCGGTATTATGACACCTCACGTCTTGACCGTTAACAAAGATATGAAAGTTGAAGACGTTCTTTCCTTCATCAAAATCAAAGCGGAAAAAGACGAATTCGAATTGTATTATTTGTACGTTACGGACAGTCAAAAACATCTTTTGGGGGTAATCAGTTTAAGAGCATTACTTACAAAGCCTTATAAAACAAAAGTTGAAGACATAATGACTAAAGACATTGTAAAACTTCACATTGATGATCCTCAAGACGTAGTTGCCGACGTCTTTATGAAATACCAATATTCCGCTCTTCCCGTTGTTGATTTGTACAACCGCTTAAAAGGTATGATTACTTGGGACGACGCTCAAGATATAGTTGAAGAAGAAACAACGGAAGAAATCTATGCTACACAAGGTATTTCGACAGATTTGGTTGACGAAGACGAAATTATTTTCGGTTCAACTATTGATGCGGTCAAAGCAAGATGTCCGTGGTTATTTATTACTTTAATCGGTGAATTTGTTGCAGTTACTGTTGCTGACAGATTTGAAGGGACATTAAACGCACTTCCCGTTATTGCAATATTTATGCCGCTTCTTGCAGGTCTTGGCGGAAACATAGGAACTCAAAGTATTACTCTGATTGTTCGTGGGCTTTCAACAGGACAAATTAATATTTCTTCCGCACTCTATCACATTTTTAAAGAATTAAAAGTCGGTCTTGTGATAGGCTTATTTTTCGGTGTAATGGTGTCACTCGTTACTTGGAGATGGCAGCATAAACTCGAATTGGGCATTGTAGTCGGTGTTGCAATGACCGTTAATATGACAATGGCAACTCTTATCGGTGCTTTAACTCCGTTTTTACTCAAAAAGTTAAAAATTGACCCTGCCGTCGCATCAGGCCCCGTAATTGCAACAACAATAGACGTTGTCGGTCTTGCTATTTATTTTACGCTCGTAACCGTTTTTCTCATAAAACTTTTGTAACGGAGTAATATTGGTGAAAAGTTCAAATATCATAATAGTTTCAAACAAAAAAGATGTTGCAAAAAAGATTATGTCAAAAATAGTCTTACTCCGCTTTGAAGATTCCGTTTCCGTATGTTCTTACCACAGTATCGTTGATTTTGTGACCGATAACGAAATTGACTTAATTCTTCTTTATGCAGAAAGTTCTAAAGATACTGAAATAATTTCTAAAATAAAGACCGTCAGCAAAAACACAAATATTATCGTGATTTCGGAAACAGATGATTCCGAATTGTTATGTCGAGCATTTGACGAAGGAATTGACGATTATATAAATATTGATACTCCGGAAACTCTCTTTTTAATGCGTGTTATGTGGGCTTTAAAAAGAAAAACTTTTTCCGATTCTTCTGAAAAAAAATCGGATATTCTTTCTCTTTCCAAAATATTGGATAAAAATGTTGAATTTTATAAAAAAGAATATACAAATAAACTTTTCGACAAAGAATTTAAATCAATCTTAAACTCAAATGACAAAACCTCGTACCTCGTTATGTTGACTGCAAGTATGGGATTTTCGGCAGAAGAACTTGCAAACAACTTAAAAAGAATAATGAGATTGTCTGACATTGGAGGCTTTTCATCAGACGAAAAAATATATTTAATACTCAGAAAAACCTCAAAAGAGGGAGTTAAAAAATTCTTTGAGAGATTGAAAAAAATTGCAGGAGAAAAGGTTTCAATTTTCGCATCTGCAATAAATATTTCAGATAAATCTTACGCCGACTCACTTACCATTTTAAATCATTTACTATCAAATGCTGTTGAAAGCGGAGCGGATATTCTCTTTGAAGATGACTGTTTACCAACAGAAAATACAAAAAATGAAATTGGTACTGCAAATACACCGTCAAAAAATTTGATAAGGAAGATTGAAAGAATAATTCACCCCGCATTCTTTAAAATGAGTGCTATATATGAACCGAAATTTTTCAATACAAAAGTAATACAGTCGGTTGGAAAATCTCAAAGTTCTTTTACTTTTAAGAGCAATTTATGTTATGCACAAGTTTCTTTATCCTACGGCAATTCCGATAAAATTACCGTTGAAATTGATTGTATTTTTTACGGAAAAGAAAAAGTCGAAGTTTGTGACATAAAAATTGAAGAATTGACGGGCGATTTGCTTGAAAATATCATCCAATCGGTTGCAACAAGATATAAAAAAGCATTAGATAATAAGGAATAATTATGTATAAAACTTTTATAACTTCATCGGTTGAAAAATCAATATCAAAATCTGCAAAATTGGCAGAAGAATTAGGAACGGGTTTAGAAGTCAGCAGACTTCCGGGAACTGACAGATTAGACAGCGATTTTGATGCAATTTTGAAAGATTTGACGGACGAACTTTCTGGCTTTAACGGTTCCGTAACTTTTCACGCTTTGTTTTCAGGATTAAATCCCGCTTCAAAAGATTCCGCCATTCAAAAAATAGTCGAAAAAAGATTTCAGCAGTCTTTTATTGCAGGAAAATTAATTAAAGCGGAAAATATCGTATTTCATTCGGGAAATAAAGGAATGAAAAACAAACCGTCCGATGATTATTTTGTCGAACATTCCATTATTTTTTGGAAAGAATTTATAAAACAGTTTGAAGATGCAGGAATTCACGCAACTTTAGAAAACGTTTCCGAATACTATCCTCAAGTCACAAAAACAGTTGTTGATGAAGTAAATTCGCCTTATTTGAATTTAACACTCGATACGGGACACGCAAATCTTACCTGTGATATTGACCCTTCTGAATGGATTAAGTTTTACGGAAAAAAACTAACACACATGCACCTTCACAACAATATGAAAACAAACGATGACCACGCAGGTTTTAATTACGGAACAATTAATTTTTTGAGAGTTTTCAAAACACTTAAAGATGAAAATTTATCACCTCTTATAGTTTTGGAAATTTTTAATCGTGAACAATTGATTGAAAGTTTGGAAATAATGAAAGCCATCAGTCACGGGTAAATTTTGTAGCGTATCCGTTAATTGATATTTCAAAATCGGTTCCCTCAAGAGACATTAATTCGGGTCTTTCGTTTTTGTAGTCTATGCTCCAAGTTCCGAGAAATTTAGGTGCCTTTTTGTTTTTATCAAAAGCGTAAGCATAAACTATAATTCTGTCTTTGTGAACTGCGTCCCAGCCAATCGGGAATATATCCCACATATAATCAATTAAATCAATACTTTTTTCTGTTCGCCAATAGTATCTTATCGCCTCTCTTAAAGCCGTTAGTTCACAAGCAGTTTCGGTTTCAAAATCATAAGTCCAAAGTTGTGTTTTCCAAGGACCTTGGGTTAACGCTCCTATTTTTTCCTTTACAGCAATTTTTTTACTGTCTTCCGACCAATCAAGAAGTGCAAGAACTCTTTTTTCATTTTCAAACAATTCATTTGAACCTGCCCTTAAAATAGGTATTCTAACTTCTTCTATGGTATGAAAAGATGTCAAAGCAACATCAATCGGTGTCTTTTCGGGGATTTTTATGTAAAACATTTCCGATGCAACCTGCTGTGTCCCCGGATATGAATAAACTTTTGAATAAACACTCTTTGATAAATCAGGAGACAATGATGCATGGGAAATGACAAGTCTTTTAGTCATCAATTGGGTTAATTCTATTTCTTTTCCGCCCGGAGGATTGTTGTATTTTACTATTTGTACATTCGGGTCGGGAATATTTACAATCTTGTCATCTTTCGGATAATTAGGAGCAGGAACTAATTTATCAACCCTTTTAATATCTTTACACATTTCAAGATATTGAGCCCATGTAAGAGGCGCTTTGTTTTCTTTTTGAAGTTTTTTATAATTGTATTTTTTCATTCTTTTACTTTTTTTGTATTTTGGCGGCTTTTCTTTTTTCTTCCTTGCTTTTGCAGCCTTTTTCATAGCCTTTTTTAAAGCCTTCTTTTCAGCTTTTTCCATTTTCTTTTTTTCTTTAGGAGTTAAATCCTTTACAGACTGCTCTTCAGGTATTAGAGCATCTTTTTCTTCAGAACCCTTGTCATATTTAGGTTTCGTTTTTTGTTCACCGTCGTGTTCAATATAATAATTAATCGGCTTACTTTTAGCATTAACCGATAATCCGAAAGAAATTATCAGAATAATTAAAAGAAATATTCTGCTAAAATGCATTAAACCAAACCTTCTTTTACGGCTAAAACCGTTGCTTGATGTTTATTCGCAACATACAATTTCCCTAAAACATTGTGAACATGCGCTCTTGCTGTTGATAAAGAAACAACAAGTTTGTCTGCGATTTCCTGATTGTCTAAACCGTCTGCAATAAGGCAGAGAACTTCGTATTCGCGTTTTGTAAGATTATATTCTTTGTATTTTAAAGAGTTTGTAGTCGTTTTATTTTCAACAGGTTTGTGTCTTTGGATATTTGAAAGAACCATTTTTGCTATTGCAGGGTCTAACCACGCAATCCCTTGAGAAACCGCTGTTATTGCAGAAACTAATTGTTCTTTATTTGCACCCTTCATTATATATCCGTCAGCACCTGCGGAAAGTGCGGAAAACACATCATCATCGCCTTCTCTTGAAGTATAAATCAGTATTTTTGATTGAGAGCCCGATTTTTTAATTAAATCAGTTGCTTCAATTCCGTCCATTTCGGGAAGTCCTATATCCATCAAAATAACGTCGGGATTTAGCTCTTTTGCAAGTTCAACACCCTTTTTCCCGTCGGCAGCCTCTCCGATAACCTTAATATTTTCAGCTTTTTCAAGAACTAATTGTAATCCGAGTCTTGTCATTTCGTGGTCTTCTACAAGTAACACCTTTATTTCGGACATATTCACCTAAACCTTACTTTTTTCAACTATTGAATTTAACAACATAAAGAAGAATTCACTGCCTTTATTTTGGATACTTTCAAGCCAAATTTTTCCGCCATGTGCTTCTATTATTTGTTTTGAAAGATACAAGCCAAGTCCCGTACTTGTTGAACGTCTGTTTTTTGTACCTTGCGAAAATCTTTTGAACATTTTGCTTATATCATCGCTTGCTATTCCGATTCCGTTATCTTTTACGGAAAACATAAAGTCATTCTTGTTCAACGTCGTTTTTATCGAAACGTTGCCGTTTTCATTTGTATAATTGATTGCGTTGCCGAGTAAATTCATTATTACCCGTCTTATTTCTTTACGGTCGGCAAGAATTTCATTATCTTCGGATTGAGATAAATCTGATTCTATTGTTATATTTTTCGCTTGTGCTAAGACTTTCACTTCTTCCATACATTGGTTAATCAAATCGTTAATATTAAATTCTGATTTTACAATCGGAATTGTACCTGATTCGTACTTATACACTTCCAAAAGCGCATTAACCAACCCGAGCATATCCTTGTTGCTTTGAAGCATTGTCGAAAGGAGTAAATTTTGTTTTTCGGTCAAATCGCCCAAAGAACCGTCCGTGAAGAATTGAAGGGTTTGTATAGCCGCAAGAAGAGGTGTTCTTAAATCGTGAGTCAACGTTGCAATAAAATCTTCTCTTAGTCTTTGTGCCTCTTTTTGAACAGACATATCCCTTATAACGAGAACAAAATAATTTCCGTTATTAATTTTTGCGTAACTGATATCTGCTATTATTTCTTTTCCGTTAACGGCATTTCTGATAGTAACGTCTTGAACCATGCCCGAATTATCGTTTATTTTATCCGAAAATAGTCCGTCTTCAACAAATAAAATATCGTTAACTTTATTTGAAAGAATTAAATTTTCCGACATTCCGAAAAGATTTTCAGAAGCCTGATTAACGGTTTCTATATCATTGTTTTCGGATAAAACGATTATTCCGTCGGCACAATTTGAAATGATGGCATTTAATTTTTGATTTGCTAAAGATAAATCTTCAGTTCTTTCTTTTACCATATCTTCAAGATGCTTGGAATATCTTTCGAGTTCCGCATTCTTTTCTTTTAAGGAAGATATAAGATTACTTCTTTCTATGCCGTTTTTGATATTAATCAATAAATCGTCGTTATCCCAAGGTTTTTCGATATATTTGTATAAACCGACTTCATTTATCGCTTTTACGGCATTTTCTTTATCCGCATATCCCGTAAGCAAAATCATACAAGTATCCGGATATAATTTTTTAGCCTCTTTTAAAAACTCAAGACCGTTCATACCAGGCATTACAAAGTCCGTTATAATTATGTCGGGTTCATTCGTTTTTAAAAATTCCAACGCTTCCGCAGGAACGTTAAACAAATTGACATCAGTAAAGTTCTCAAGCGTTAAAAGAGTTTTAAGCGTTGAAGTTACGATTTTTTCATCATCTAATATAAGAATTTTTTTTGATTTATACATTTTTACCTTAAAATTGCGAACGCAAGTTAAACCCATCTTCCGCTATTAATAGTAACTTATTTGTTGTCTAATTACAAATATATTAATTATTGTTACGCACCCTTGTTTTAACAGAAAAATGAACTGTTTCAGATTTAATTTTTCATTTTAAAAAATAAATATCTGATACCAGCAAAAATTCGAAATATAAAGTTTTGTAAAGCAATATAATTCAATGATAATGGGATTTTTAATTTAAAACAAATATTTTTTTAAATTTTCACAAAAAAAAGGTAGCAAAAAAAATTTTAACCATGTTTTGAAACATTCGGAAGTTAACATTAAATAAAAATGAGAGTAAAATGATGAACGACATTAACAACAATTTTACACCGAAAGTTTCAAACATATCTAATAACTTAAAGCCTTCGGAAAATATAAATAACAAACCGATTGCGGAAAATCAAATTAACGAAATTCATGACAACGGTTTATTGGGAAAATCACAAGTAGTACGTGCAGACAGTATTAATTCGGATATTGAATTTTGTATGAAATCATCACCCGAATTTTTGCAAAAATGTGATTATTTCTTTGATAATGCTTTTGATTCTTTATCGGCAGCAGGTGACGAAAATGCTTATGTAAAAGCATGCGTTTTATCAAAAGAGTTTGCAAACGAATTTGTATAAAGAAATATATAATTTTAAAACTTTCTTGAAACATGTTGGTATAGTATGCTAACATGTTTTTTGTTACACTGTTGGAGATTTATATGTCTGTAAAAAAACCTATTTTCGCTAAAGACAGAATTGTTTTGGCTCTTGATTTCGACACTTTGGAAGAAGCGGAAAAATACGTAGTTTTATTAAAAGACTATGTAGGATATTTTAAGGTAGGACTTCAATTATCCGTTTCTTGCGGCCTTGAAGTTGTAGATATGATTAAAAAACACGGCGGAAAAGTTTTCTTTGACGGAAAATTTTATGATATTCCGAATACCGTTGCAAAAGCAGGCGTAAACCTTATGAAAAGAGGTATAGACTTTTTCAACATTAATGTAAACGGCGGTTCTAAAATGATGAACACAACAGTTAGACTTTGCAGAGAAACAGCAAAGAAAAAAGGACTTCCAAAACCGACTATTTTAGGAGTCACTTTGCTATCAAGCTTCGGACAAAAAACATTATCTGAAGAATTGTGTATAAACAAGAGCATAGATGAATATGCGGCACATATTACAAAAATTGCACACGAATGTGAACTTGACGGTGTTGTTGCATCGGCAACAGAGGCTGCAAGAATAAGAAGAGAATTTGGGGAAGAATTTTTGATTATGTGTCCTGCAGTAAGACCTTCATGGTCTGTTGTTAATGACCAATTGAGAGTAGTTTCTCCGTCAGATGCAATCAGAGCAGGCGTTGATTTTATGGTCATAGGAAGACCTATTACCTCACATGATGACCCTGTTGCCGCAACTAAATTAATAATAAATGAAATTGATGATGCTCTTGAAAAAAGAAGAAATCAAAGCAGAGGAGAATTGCTTTAATGATAATTGGTGTTCCTTCAGAAATAAAGGTTTCCGAAACAAAAGTACCGTTAATTCCTTTATCCGTAAAATCTTTAATTGATGCAGGTAATCGTGTACTTATTCAAAAGAATGCAGGGGCAAAAGCATCTTTTTCAGATTCCGAATACAAACAAAACGGAGCGGAAATTGTCGAAACCGCTGAAGAAATTTACCAAAAATCAGACATTGTATTAAAAATTAATCAACCTCAAAGTAGTGAATATGAATTACTGAAACCGAATCAAATTATCATGGGTATGTTCAATCTCCTTGAAAATGAAGATTTAACACACAACTTATTATCAAAAAAAATTACTGCAATTGATATCAAAAAAATAAAAACAAAAAACGGAATAAGGCCCATAGATAATGCTATAAGCGAAATTACCGGAAAAGCGATAATCAGAATAGTTTCTTCAATATCAGAAAAGTATAACGGCGGAAGACTGATTTGTTCGACCACAGGATTAAAACCTCTTCAAGTAACAGTAGTAGGTTCCGGAGCAGTAGGGCTAAGTGCGGCAAAAACCGCCGCTGCTTTAGGCTGCAACATATTCGTTCTTGACAATGATATTGATAAATTACAACAAATTGAACTGTTATATCATAATCAAATCAATACACTATTTTCAAACAGAGGAACAATTGAAGATATTATCCCCCGAACAGATATTTTGATTTGTGCAGTCAAATCAGATGATACGGAAATTCTTATAAGAGAAGATGACATAAAAAGAATGAAAAAAGGCTCTATTGTTGTTGATACTGGACTTGCTTCCGAAAACACGGTTGTGGAAACAATGGACAGAATTTTGCCGATAAATTCTCCAATCTGTGAAAAATACGGGGTTCTACATTATTGCTTTGACAATATTACCACACTTGTCGCAAATACAATATCTTCAGCAATATCGGAAATTTTAACAAATTACCTGTTAGTTTTGACGGAATACGATAATTTTGCAGACATTCTAAAGCATTGCGGGGATTTAATCGAAAGCATATTAACATACGAAGGAAATATCACCGAAGAAATTCTCGCTGAACATTATTTTATGGAAAAATATGAATTATCCATGCTTACAGGATTTTAGTTCCTTCTTTATGTTTGGAATACTCAATAAGACAAGTTGCTAATTGATCGGGACAACTTGTTCCTTTTCCGTTGCAGTCGATACCTTTAAGTTTATCTATTACTTCTTCAATCTTCATTCCTTTGATTAAAGACCTAATTCCTTGTAAATTTCCGCTGCAACCGCCTAAAAACTCGGAATCCTCAACTACTCCGCCTTTTAACTTCAAATTAATAATTTTACAACAAGTTCCTCTTGTCCTATATTGGATAATTTCTTCGTTTTCCATACTTTTTACTCCTTATTCTTAGGATATAATTCACAACATAATTGGCAGCCGTTTAAAACCATTGCAGCCTTTATATTTTTTCTGAAACATTTGTATTGAGGTTGATTGAAAATTTCCATAAGTTTTTTCTCTTTTAAAGACCCCATATCTACTGATAAACACGGATAAACATGCCCTTCAGGATTAATAAAGATATTTGAAAAAGGAAACAAACAAGGTCTGTAAATATTAGAAACTTTTTCATTTCCCGAATTAAAAAACTTTTCAATTCGCTCAATATCTCCAGTAGGTTTGAATTTCGGAGCCCATCTTAAATGAGTCTTAAATTTTTTGGACATTTTTTCTAATTCTTTATAAATCACCTTAAAATGTTCCATATCAAAATAAGGTTCCAACGGATATTCCTGAAGATAAAACTCTTCAGTTAATTGAGGACGCAAATAAGGATGTTGTTTTAAATAATTGTTTCTCTTAAATGCAATAGACAGAAATTCGAAACCTTTTTTATTACAAAATTCGTATAATTTAGGAATATCATCAAGGTTATTTTCAAGTAACACCGTCTTAACATCAATAATAACGTGATGTTTGTTATGAGATTTTTCTATCAATAAATCTAAATTGTTGACAACTTTATCAAATAAACCTTTATAGTTTCTGTTTGCATCATGATTTTCTCTAAGACCATCTAAAGAAACAGATAAACAAAGTAATTTACTTTTTATAAATTCTTCTGCAATACGTTCATTTAAAAGCAAACCGTTTGAATATAAGTTGACTTTTCCACCTACACGCTCAGAAGAAGCACGCAAAATTTCAGGAAAATCTTCTCTTATTAGAGGTTCGCCCCCAATTATTGAAATTACGCCATATTTAGGAATTTGTTTTATTATATTAAGCCAATCTTCTGTTGAAAGTTCGTCTTTATTACGTTCATCACCCAAATAACAATACGAACATTTCAACATGCATCTGTATGTTACATCAAAAAAATATCTTAAAGGTTGAATGGCTTTACCGCTTTTATTGTTATATGAAAGATATGCATACAAATCCCTTGCTTTGTCAAAAATATATGAATAATCAATGAGCATATCTTTTCCTTTTCCTAAAAAAATTATATTATTAGCGATAAAGTTTTACAAGCATTTAGAATTAGAAGCTTTTTAAAGCAGTATATACTCTTGATATATTTGCTTTTTGATATTTGGCAAAAAGCATGCCCTTATTATTTTTTACACTGTTTACAATTCGTAATATTTTAAGAACAAAAAAGCAATTTTTTTAAATTAAAAGTGTTTATATAATCAAAGAGATCCAAATTATATATTTGGAAAACAAATTATTTATTGATACACATGACAATTGAATAGGGAGAAATATTATGGCAGTAGGACCAAGAGACAGAATTGACCAATTACTAGTACAAAAGTATGCAATGGAAAAGGTGGACAATCCGAATTTGACGGCATTTGTAGATTCCGCCAAAATGATGGAAACAATTACGGATTATGCCTCTATGCAGAAAAATATGTTTATGTTGAATAATAAACTAAAAAATATTTGCTCGGCGATAAATACGAAATCAGCCATGTATGTCGACAGAAGAAAAATGGTAGAGCAGCCTGAATATTAATAATGGCTGCGCTAAAAAACATTAAAAAGAATATAATTCTTGCATCTTCCTCGCCAAGAAGAAAGCAGTTGTTATCCCAATTAGGTCTTGAATTCTCCATAATATCTCCCTCATTTGACGAAAATAAGTTTTCTCTCTCAACAAAACCCGAATCAGTTCAAAAACTCTCTCTCTATAAAGCAAAATCTGTGTGTACAAAACTAACAATATCAGCACTTATAATAGGTGCTGATACTGTTGTTATTCATGAGGATAAAATTCTAGGGAAACCAAAATCAAGAGAAGAAGCCTTTGAAATGTTAAAAATGCTTTCCGGAAATACCCATCACGTCATTACGGGGATTGCTGTTGTTGATACGGACACAGGAAAAGAATATACATCGTATGACATTACCTATGTAAAATTCAACAAATTATCAGATACTCAAATAAACGACTATATAGACAATATGAAACCTTATGATAAGGCAGGAGCTTACGGAATACAAGAATTACCGCCAGAATTTGTAAAAGAAATTGACGGTGAAATTGATAATGTCATAGGATTACCTACAAAAATCTTAATAAAATTACTCCATTCGATTAAGTAATAATTTCCTTTGTGGTATTATTTAAAATGTTGTTATTTATTAAGCATGCTTATTGCTTAAGAATAAAGTGGGAGTGGTTATGACAATAGAAACTGTTGATTTTGTAAAGTCGAAAATTAGAGATATTTTGGATTTTCCAGTAAAAGGAATCGTTTTTAAAGATATTACAACTGTTTTAAGAGATAAAGAGGGTTTTAAACGCATAATAGATTTTTTTGCAGATAAGTTCAGAAATGAACAAATAGACTATATTGCCGGAATAGAATCAAGAGGATTTATCTTTGGAGCAGCGTTGGCTTATGAACTCGGAACAGGTTTTGTACCGTTGAGAAAACCCGGAAAACTTCCCGGAGAAACTTTAAGCCAAAGCTATGAATTAGAATACGGAACAGACACTCTTCAAATACATAAAGATGCAATTGAATCCGGTAAAAGAGTTTTAGTTATGGACGATTTACTTGCAACAGGCGGAACTGCAAGTGCAGCATGCAAACTTATTTCTCAAACAGGTGCCAAAGTTATTGCAGCAGTTTTTCTGATTGAATTATCGGAATTAAACGGCAGAAACAAAATTCCTTCAGACATTGAAACCGTTTCCATGATTGTTTACTAAAAAAAAATAATTATAATAATCAAATAGAACCATTTTTTAATAAGCGAGCGGGATATGGGTGATGAGGACAAGCAGTTTGAGGCTTCGCAGGAAAAACTGAACAAAGCAAGAAAAGAGGGACAGGTTGTAAAATCAAAAGATTTTTCAACCGCTGTCGGTTTGATGATTGTTTTCTTTGCTATTGTTAAAATGGCGCCTTTTATGTGGTCTCAAATAACCCGATTATTCATAAGTCTATACGAGCAGATACCAAACGCCCGAATTTCTGACATAGGACTTCCATATCTTCTTTCAATGGCAATACTTCCTTTGATTTTAATAATAGGGCCTATTTTATTTTTAGCCGCTTTTATTGCAATTTTAGGAGATTTTATTCAAGTAGGACCTCTTGTTACGGTAACACCTTTAATACCTAAATTGGATAAATTAAATCCAACAAAATATTTTAAAAATCTTTTTTCGGTAAAAACTTTATTTGAGCTGGTAAAAAACATTGTAAAAGTAGTAATTTTGGGTTTAATAGGTTGGTTGGTTTATAAATCACACATAGAAACAATTCTTTCTTTAATAGCAATTGACAACAGTTTTGCTATTATGAACGAATTTAGTTCTTTAGTTGTTGAATTCGTTATGAAAGCTGGACTTGCATTTATAATAATTGCAGCGGCAGATTACGGAATGACAAGATGGAAATTTATGAATGACCAAAAAATGTCATTTAAAGAAGTTAAAGATGAATATAAAAACCAAGAAGGGGATCCTAACGTAAAAGCCGCTTTAAGACAAAGACGTCAACAAATGCTACAAAGAAAAATGATGGACGCTGTCCCCGATGCTGATTTTGTAGTTACAAACCCTACTCACGTTGCTTGTGCATTAAAATATGAACAGGATTCTATGGAATCACCTAAACTTGTTGCAAAAGGTTCTGAGTTAATTGCAAAAAGAATAATTGAAATTGCAAGAGAACATGAAGTTCCTGTAATTGAAAATCCCCCTGTTGCAAGAGCCCTTTTCAGGCTTGTAGAACCAGATTCTTATATACCCCCTGATTTATATAAGGCGGTTGCAGAAATTTTACTTTTCGTATATAGTTTACGTAACGATAAAAAAAATAGTATTATTAAAGGGTAAAATAAGGTTCTTTTTTCTATAAAATGAGTATGGTGGTAGCGGAAAAAGTGCAATCAGAAAAAATTCAAGATTATATAGAAATAATAGAAAAAGTTGCCAAAGTTGAACAAAGGCGAATTCCTTCTCATATGGTTGAATATGAGGAACTTGTCAGCATTGGTATTATTGCTATCCAAACCATGATAAAAGGAAAATCGGAACAACAACTTGCAAGATATAACAGTGCATACATTGCAACTGCCGTTCGCTGGGCAATTAGAAACGAATTAAGAAACCGTTATAAATGGTATTCTTTAAAGAATGTGAAACAAGATGAAGACGGAGAAGAAGGACAATCTTTTTCTGCAGAAGATAGTGATGACGAAAAAATTTCACCACACAAAGTAAGAGAAGCAATTTATACGACAATTCTCTCAATAGACAGTCTTGCCGCTGCAGGTTCAGATAATGACTCTCCTTTTGATTTTATTAAAGATACGGCAGCATTACCTGATGAAAAAGCAGAAATATCAGAATTAGGGAAAGTTATAAGAGAAGCCATTGCTACACTTCCTCAAAAAGACAGAACAATTGTTGAATACAGATTTTACAGAAATATGCAGGTAAAAGAAATCGCTGCTCAAGTGGGTTTATCTTCTTCTCGTATAACGAGAATTGTACAGTCTGCATTAAATTATGTAAGAGAATATTTGCAAAAAAGAGAACACTTCGGTTATTAGTTTTTTATGAAAAAATGTACTATTACGGTTTTCATTTCTGTTCTTTTGATATTTTTGACAGATATTATTGTATATTCAATAGATTATCGTAATTTAAACAGACAAATTTTTGGACTGAACCAAAAAATTGAAAAGATAGGTTTGAAAGAATTAATTCCTTATAAAAAATTCAAATACAATTTATATCCGAAAAAGTATGGAATTAAAAATCTTTTGCAACAAAAATTCAGAGAACCTTTGAATACAAATTCAAATCTTGAACCAATTTATATTTTCGGTTGTTCTTATGCCTACGGAACTCTTCTAAATAATCAAGAAAATTTTGGGGCAGTAATTTCTAAAATAACGAACAGACCTGTTTATAATTTTAGTTACCACGGCTGGGGAATACAACACGCAATCGGGTTACTTGAAAATTATGATTTTTCAAAATTAAAACAACCAAAATATGTAATATATGTTTATATTACAGACCATATAAGAAGATTAAAATTAAAATGGTTAAATGACAACATTGATAATAGCGACTATTTTCGTTTTTCAATAAAAAATGGCAACTTCTATGTGGATTCATCTCATTTTCCATCTTTGTATTTATATAGGAAATTACATTTATACATGTATTCAAAGAATCTTTTAGAGGAAAAATGCAAAGAAAAGAATTTTTTATTACTTGAAAAATATATATCTAGATTAAATTTTTTGGTAAATCAAAAATTTCCAAATAGTAAATTTATATTTTTTGTGTATGATGACTGGAATTTTTATGATTGGAACAGAATACAAGAAAAAGGTTTAAATATTATAGAAAAGAAAAATTTATCAAAAGATTATGAAAAGTATGATAAAAGATTACCTGACACACACCCCTCAGCAGAAGCATGGGCTTACTATACACCTTTATTTGTTAAAGCAGCAGGGATTAAATAGCCTTAAATATTTAAACATTGATAATTTCTGTTTTTATTACATTAAAATCTTCATCAAAATAAGTAAAACCGTTGTTTTTGATATTCAAATAATTTAAAATATTTTGACTTGCCATTTTGAAAAGAGTTTCAGAGTTATCAAAAATTTTTGATTTTAGGAGTTTCTTAATTATTTGAGAAGTTAACATTCCTGAACCGCCTAAAGTACCTTCTGAATTATAAAAAGAACCGTTTTTATAAAAAACTTTTTGTCCCGCAAAAAAAGATTCAGCTTTATTTGATAAGGTGTCGGGAAGAGCATCACTTATCAAAATAATTTTATCAAGAGGCTTTGTTTTAAATATTAGTTTTAATACATCAGGTATAATGTGATTTCCGTCGGCAATAACTTCAACAAACAAATCATCATTTGTAAGTGCAGAAGTAACCGTATTTTGAGACTTATGAGTAATCCCGCCCATGGCATTAAACAAATGAGTAGCACAATGACAATTTGATAAATCAAAAGCAATTGTATGACCTGCAGAAACCTTAACCCCCTTTTGGCACAAATAGTGTTGCAACTCAAGGTGTTTATCCAATTCAGGAGCAATAGTTACAATTTTTATGAAATCATCATCAATTTTTAAATAATTTTCAACAGTTGGAGGCAAAATATATTTTTTATCATGGATTCCTGATTTTTCAGGATTTATAAAAGGTCCTTCTAAATGAATCCCCGTTATTTTGGCGCTTTGTTGAGGTTGAAGTTCAGCAGCCTTTTTTATTTTATCAATTTGATTTTTGATAACGCCCAAATCATCAGTCATTAATGTCGGATAAATTCTTGTCACTCCATATTTCAGAATTTCGACAGAGACATCAATGAAATCATTAACTGAACATTTCATAAAATCAATTCCGAAGGCACCGTGAAAATGTTGTTCAATCAATCCAAAAGACTTATACATTTTTAACCTCTTAGTGACTTAATTGCAGCAGATATATCAGAAGCACCATAAACATAACTACCTGCTACAAGAGCGTTTGCACCGTAACCAGTGCAAATTTTTGAAGTTTTGTCGTTTATTCCGCCATCAACTTCAACAATTAAAGATTTTGGAGCATTTTCTCTTATAAATTTAATCTTTTCCGCACAATCAGGCATAAAACTTTGACCTCCAAAACCCGGTTCAACAGTCATCACTAGGAGTAAATCAACTTTATCAAGGTACTCTTTTATTGCCACAGGCGGAGTTTTTGGTTTAATTGAAAGCCCTGTTTTTATCCCGTAAGATTTAATTTGTTCTAAAACACTATTAGTATTATCAAGAGTAGCCTCATAGTGAACAGTTATTAAATCGGAACCTGCCTTTGCAAAATCAGGAATATATTTTTCAGGATTTTCAATCATCAAATGAACATCTAAAAACAAATCCGTAACTTTTCTGAGTGCCTTCACAACAGGAGCCCCAATAGTAATATTAGGGACAAAATGTCCGTCCATTACATCTACATGAGCCCAATCGGCACCTGCATCTTTTATGATTTTTAGATCCCTTTCAAGATTTGCGAAATCTGCTGATAAAATTGACGGTGCAATAAATATTTGTTTATCCATTTTAATCTCCAATTAATTTTAATTTCTGACAAGCAGAATATGCGGCTTCTCTTTCCGATTCCCGTTTTGATTTTGCGGTACCTTCACCTATTGTAACAGACTCAAACACTATTTGTGTATAAAAACCTTCAGGAACTGTTTTTGTAATGTATATTGGCAGAGTTTGATTTACTGATTGAGTATATTCTTGAAGAATTCCCTTAGAATTAAATTTGGGTAATTGATGTTCTAATTCGGGAAAATATTTTTCAAAAAATTTGTTAATAAAATTATATATTTTAGAATATTCCATACCAGATTCGAACATAGCGCCAAGAAGTGCTTCAAAAGCGCAAGATAATATCGAAGGAGTGTTTCTTCCACCGTCTTTTTCAAGAGAAGAAGAAATCCTGATATATTTTCCTATTTCAATATCGTTTGCAAAATTCAAAATAAACTCATCACTTACAAGACTTGCTCTGATTTTTGTCATTTCACCTTCTTTATAATCGGGAAATTTTTTATACAAAATATCGCTTACAACAAGTTTTAAAACCGCATCACCAAGAAATTCCAATCTTTCATAGCATTCCGAATATGGCAAATTGTTATCTTTAGAATAAGAAGTATGCGTGAGAGCATAAACCACACTATTAGTGTTAATACCCTGTAAAGAATTTTTGTTAATAAATTCTTCGTAAATATTAGAACAATCCGACATTTGATAAAGCCTTATGAATATCGCCCACGAGTTGTAAAAACGGGGAAGAATCAGCAATTACAAAATATTTGAAATAGAAATAAGCAAACGGAGCGGAAAGAATATAACTGTCTGCTCTGTCGAGAAAGCCGCCATGACCGGGAAGACTGTTTCCCGAATCTTTAACACCTGCATCTCTTTTCAACATTGATTCCGATAAATCTCCCAATTGAGCGAAGAATGTGATTAAAGCACCTGTTAAGACAGATTTCCAAAAGGGCAATCCCAAGCAAAATCCAAAATAAACAGAAACCAAAACTGCCGCAACGGAACCCGCAACACACCCTTCTACTGTTTTTTTAGGACTTACTTCGGGAGATAATTGATGTTTGCCATATCTTTTTCCAAAAAAATATGCCGCAATATCAGTTACCAAGATAGTAAAGAACAACATTATAATGTAAAAAAGCCCCGGATTATTGGAAAACAGAGTTAAAAATCCTTTTCCCGGAGCCCCCAAGCCTCTTAACAAATAAATATAGCAAGGAAGCCAACACAAAATAAAACCGAATACTGTTGTAGAAATATTAGCAATATAAGGCTGCCTTAATTTAAACAAAACTGCGCAAAAAGACAATACCAAGCCTAAAAATAACACTATTGGTATTAAAAATTCCAAATGTGCAACGGAAGCAACGAACAAAAGAAATGTAATGAAATAAATAATACGGCAAGAAGGTTGGAAGCCCTTATGTTGAAGTATTTGAGCATATTCTTTTATAGCAAAATACATAAAAGCACCGACAACAACTGCCAGAATGTAACCTCCGGCACATATTGCGCCGAAGATTAACCATCCTGTTATAAATCCGGTAACTATCCGTCTTGTATTGTTTTGTTTGGCAGAATTGTCCACTATATTGTTAAAACCTCTTTTTCTTTTTCGCTGCACAATTCATCAATTGTTTTAGTGTATTTATCCGTAAGTTTTTGAATATCGTTTTGTCCGTCTTTTACAACGTCTTCGGAAAGGTTCTCAGCCTTTTCTGCCTTTTTAAGGTCATCTGTCATATCTCTCCTGACATTTCTTACTGCAACTTTAGCATCTTCACCGAGTTTTTTAACATCTTTTGCAATTTCTTTTCTTTTATCGGAAGTCAAAGGCGGGAACGGTAATCTTATAACAATACCATCGTTATTGGGTGTAATTCCCAAATCTGCTTTAATAATAGCCTTTTCGATATCTTTTACCGTAGATTTGTCAAAAGGAGCAATAACAAGAGTTGTACCGTCTTGAACAGTTACTTGTGACATTTGACGCAAAGGTGTCGGAGCACCGTAATAATCAACCGTAACTTTATCTAAAATAAGTGGATTTGCTCTTCCTGTTCTGACAGCACCAAATTCTTTTTTCAATTGAGCAATTGCCTTTTCCATATGCTCTTTGCCCGAACTCAAAATTTCTTCAACCGACATGTGTACCTCCTACGTAAGTTCCAATATTTTCACCATTTAAAATTTTCATAACCGCACCCTTTGTTGCGAAGTCAAAGACTATAATAGGAATATTATTTTCTTTGCACAATGCACAAGAAGCGGTATCCATAACTTTCAACCCTTTAATGATTACATCATCATAATTTATTTTATCATATCTTTTAGCATTCGGATTTGTTCTCGGATCATCGGAATAAACCCCATCGACACCGTTTTTGGCCATCAACATTATCTGAGCATCTATCTCGGAAGCTCTTAAAGCAGCTGCAGTATCTGTTGTAAAGAACGGGTTTCCCGTTCCTGCCGCAAAAATAACAACTCTTCCTTTTTCTAAGTGTCTTATTGCTTTAAATCTTGTGTATGGTTCTGCAATTTTGTTAATATCGAGCGCCGTTTGAACCCTGCAGGAAACGTCGATTTTTTTCAAAGCACATTGAAGAGCAACCGCATTCATAACAGTTGCAAGCATTCCGACATAATCACCGGAAGCACGGTCAAGACCGATTTTAATACTGTTTTTCATGCCTCTGAAAATATTTCCGCCACCTACAACGACCGCTATTTGAGCACCTGCCTCGTGGGCAATTTTTATCTCTCTTGCAATCATTTCAACAGGTTCTTGGTCTATACCGAAATCTTGTTTTCCCATAAGGGCCTCTCCGCTTATTTTCAGGAGAATTCGTTTATATTTTAATTCAGCCATTTTTACCTTTCCGATAACCAAAAATATTATACTAAAAAAATATTTTTAAAACTCTTTATTCTAATTGTATTATGAAAAAAATAAAAGCGGAGAATTTAATCTCCGCTTTTAAAATATATTTACTAAACTTCAACGTATTCCTTGAGACGTTTGCTTCTGTTGGGGTGTCTTAACTTTCTCAAGGCTTTTGCTTCAATTTGTCTGATACGCTCACGAGTAACTCCGAAAAGTTGTCCTACTTCTTCAAGAGTTCTTTGTCTGCCGTCGTCCATACCGAAACGCAATCTTAAGACGTCACGTTCTCTTGGGGAAAGACCTGAAAGAACTTCTGCCAAGTCTTCTCTTAAAAGTTCTTGAGCGACTGTTTTTGCTGGAGCATCAGCATCTTTGTCTTCAATAAAATCGCCGAGTCTCGAATCTTCTTCTTTTCCGATAGGTGCTTCAAAAGAAATAGGTTCTTGAGCGACTTTAATGATTTCACGCAACTTGCCGATTGAAATATTCATTTCTTGAGCAAGTTCGTCCTCTGTCGGCTTTCTTGAGAGTTCTTGAGCAAGTTTTCTCGTAACTTTCTTCAATTTGTTGATTGTTTCAACCATGTGAACAGGAATTCTGATTGTTCTTGCTTGGTCAGCGATTGCTCTTGTTATTGCTTGTCTAATCCACCAAGTTGCATAAGTTGAAAACTTATAACCTCTTTCGTGGTCAAATTTTTCAGCCGCACGGATTAATCCGAGGTTTCCTTCTTGGATTAAATCGAGGAACAACATACCTCTTCCGACATATTTTTTAGCAATACTTACAACTAAACGAAGGTTTGCTTGTACCAATTTTCTTTTTGCGATAGCACCTGCATTACCGCCTTCAATAATTTTTCTTGCCAAATCAATTTCTTGGTCTGCCGTGAGAAGTTTAATTCTTCCGATTTCACGAAGGTACATTCTGACAGGGTCATCAACCGAGATTCCTCTTGTCAACATAACTTCATCGACAGAAACATCATCGACTGATTCGTTCATGGCATCCGAGCCGAAAATGTCTTCGTGTTCTATTGATTCTATGGCTTTTGAGTGGTCTTCCATCAACATTGAGTCTGAAATATCCGAAGATGAATCCATCATCATAACACTGTCTGATGAAACATCTTCTGACAAATCATCTTCAAATACATCGTCTGCAGTAGAAGATACTTCCGATATTCTTTTTCTTGTCATTTATCACATTCTCCGATTTCACTTACTTTTTAGTTTTTCATTTACCTGAATCTGGTATTGGACCTTGTCAAATTCGCCATTTGTACTGCTTTGGGATTTCTGTTTCAGTTGTTTAATTTCTTCTTTGCGCTTGAAAAGTGCCAACTTGTTGACTGTTTCATATATAACCGTCCTAATATCTTTGTCTGAAAGATTTTCATACGGTTTTGATAAAAATATTAAATCTGTAATTATATCTTTTATTTCGTTATTTTCTTGAAATTCGGTAAATAATACCTGTATTAGTTCTTCCGTATTATGACCCCGAATAACTGATTTGTCAATCGTATTTAAAAGAATATTATAACTTTTTTCTTCAAATTTTTGGTCTTTAATGATTTTTATCAGTTCCGAACGATTGTCTTCGCTCACATTCGTAAAAAACAAACAGAATAAATTTTTTTCCATTTTTAGTATGAAATTTGAAGATTTTGTTACAATTTGACTTTTAATTTTAACTTCGGGTTCGTTAAATTCGGCCCTTTCTTCAGAGAACTCCCTAATTTCACCCGAAAGTGTTTTTTCATCAATTTCCAATTTTTTGGAAATAATCTTGACATATTCATTTTGTACTACTTTATTATTAATTTCTTCAATTAAAGGAATGATTTTTCTCACGGTTTTCATTTTTTCAACAGGGAAAAGGTTTTCAACATTTTCGGGAATAACTTTATTTAATTTGTAATCAAGTAATAACGGTGCTTTTGAAAGGTGTTCAAAATATGCCTCCGCACCGTGTTCCCTTATAAATTCATCGGGATCTTTTCCATCCGGTGGGGAAACTACCCTTATTTCACAAGCATATTTGTCGGAAACGGGAGAATAACTTTCATCAAACTGCTTTATATTTCCCAAACCTTCAAAAGTTTCTTTGATTAATTCGGCACTTCTTTCAGTCGCCATTTGACCTGCATTATCCGTATCAAATGCAAGATAGATTCTTCTTGATTCGCTGTATTTTGAAATCAGTCTTATGTGGTCTTGAGTAAGGGCAGTTCCACACGATGCAACGGCATTTTTCACTCCGCCGCTTTGGAGAGAAATTACGTCAAAATAACCTTCACATATCAAAACTGAATCGAGTTCTTTTATAGCGTCTTTTGCGGTATCAAAACCGTACAAGATTCTGCTTTTATTGTATAAAATCGTATCGGGAGAATTGAGATATTTTGGATTTTGTCCTTCCGATAAGGCTCTTGCTCCAAAAGCCACAATCTGACCGTTTTCATTTTTTACGGGAATCATCAACCTGTTTCTAAAACGATCGATATAACCTTTTTCTTTTTCTCTTTTAACAACAAGACCTGCTGTTTCAAGAATTTCAATATCCATACCGGACTGTTTTTGGAGTTCGTCAAAAGATTTTAATGAATATCCGAGTCCGTATTTTTGAATAATTTCGTCAGAAACAGAGCGTTTTTTGAGGTATTCACGGGCAAATTCCGCATCGGGAGATTCCATTAAATTCTTAGTAAAAAATTCAGATGTAAATTTCATTGCATCCAAGGCAAGTTTTTTCTTCTCGCCAAAATTTCCGCCACCCTTTGGTGTCGGAAGTTCTATTCCTAACTCTCTTGCCTCGTCTTCAATAACTTCCTTAAAAGACTTATTATTGATTTTCATTAAAAACGAAATGGCATCTCCGCCTTCACCACAACCGAAGCACTTAAAAATGCCTTTTTGTCTGTTTACCGAAAAAGACGGCGTCTTCTCTTTGTGAAAAGGGCAGCAGCCCATATAATTCGAACCCGACTTTTTCAAGACAACATACCTTGAAACAACATCGACCACATCAAGTCTGCTTCTTATTTCTTCGACTGCTTCCTGATACGTGCGTTCCAAACTATACCGCCAATCCGTTAACAAGAGCCATTCTATTCAAAAAAGAATCTGTTTTTACATATTCCAAAGGCGTTACGAGAAATAATTCCTTAAATTTTGTTATTGCGTATCTGTCCGTCATTCCCGAAATATAATCGCAAACTGTTCTTTTGAGGGCTTTTTCGGAAGACGACGGATATTTTTGGGATAATTCGTCAAAATAGTAATTAAACAGAGTTCTTACAATATTTTTTGCTTTGTTTTCTTCTTTTTTTGCGGCAGAACCGAAATAAACATGCTCAAACATCCAATTTCTCAAAACCTTTAGGTGATAAAAACATTCATCAGACATTCTGACAAAATTCTGCCCTTCGCTTGTTTTTACAATATCGTAAATCATTATTGTAAAACGCTTATTTTTATCTGAGGTAAAATAATCAATCGAATCCTTAGGCAAATCTGATGCATTAATAA
>Ga0256407_10002522_pt1 | contig 34899 bp, 32 predicted proteins | sample RumenRJG_04DNA_FD_193489 | JGI IMG/M metagenome (GOLD analysis project Ga0256407, IMG submission 193489) | Bovine rumen microbial communities from Lethbridge, Alberta, Canada - RJG_04 | ecosystem: Host-associated > Mammals > Digestive system > Stomach > Rumen | place: Canada: Alberta...
CTTCAAACTCTACTGTATCATTAGTCTTGCATGTAGACTTTGTAAGGAACATATCGCCGTTGGACATATCTTTGAATACGACGGGGCGATAGTTTTCTGGATGAAGATTCTTTTTCATTTCTGTTTTTAAATTGTTATTGATGCAAAATTGCGTTGCAAAATTAATAAAAATTATTGAGAATAAGGAATTAAGATTTAATAATAACGCTCGTAATTAAGCAAAATTAACATAAATCAATCAGTATTACAACCATACATATCAATAGAGCTGTTACTTTTTCATCCTTTCCAATCACTATGCTGTAATTATAACATTCTAATGATTCGTCTCTTCCGCAACTATCTGCTGAATGTATTTACATACCATAGCTATTCCCTTCTGATTTCCGCCACCCTCTGGTATAATAACATCTGCATATCGTTTGGTTGGCTCAATAAACTGCTCGTGCATAGGCTTGAGCACCTTACGGTATCTGTCAACGACCATCTGCACATCTCTTCCACGCTCCACAATATCACGGGTAATGTTGCGGATAAGTCGCTCGTCAGCATCCGTATCAACGAATATCTTAACATCCATCATATCACGCAGACGCTTGTCGAGCAATGCCATTATGCCCTCAATGATAATCACAGGCTTAGGCTCTACATGAACGGTAGCTTCCTGTCTATTACATTCTATATATGAATATGTAGGTTGCTCAATAGCATGACCATCACGCAGTTTACCGATCTGCTTGATAAGCAGATCCCAATCAAAGGCATCAGGGTGGTCAAAGTTGATCTTATGACGCTCTTCCGGCGTCATGTCAGTCGTATCGTTATAGTACGAGTCTTGTGGTACCACAGCAACACAATGCTCTGGCAACGCCTTTACAATCTCGCGCACGACCGTAGTCTTACCGCTACCCGTGCCACCTGCAATTCCTATTATCGTCATTATTCCTTAGTTACCAGACTTGTTTCTTCATTTACCTCTACGGCACTCTCAGCCGTCTTTGCCATATCAGCGGCTCTCTTTTCTGCAGCCCTGCGAACTGTATAAATTTTCAGGACATTGACAATCATTACAGCACCGCTTATCATCATAGCCCACCCCAGGAAGAACAATGGAGAAGAAGATATGGTCTCAGGATTAACGAGTGCCACAATGGCTGCAAGAAGCATAATTATTGGCATTACCCAATATGCCCACCCTACTCTACCATAGCGATTAGCCACTATGAGATCTGCAATCTGATATACAGAGACAAGCAGGATGATAGCAGCAAAGATATAGGTCAGCCAACTCAGGAAAGTCTCCGGCATAGAGGCAAGGATAACACCAAGAATCAAACTTCCAACACCGACAATAGGGAATGTAGGCATACTCTGCCCAACAGGCTTACCCTCAGAGTCGAAGAGGGTTATGCCCTCTGCCCTCATCTTCAGGACGTGCCTACGCTGAATGTAATACGAGATGCAAGAGATTACTCCTGATATAAAGAATATGGCACCAAGACCAACTGTCAACCACGTCACCATATCCTCACGATACTTCACAACAAGTGCACCTGCAAGTATTATCAGGGCAGGTGTGAGCAAACCAATGATTTTTCTCATAATTTCATTTACGATTTACTATGTACAATTTTCAATTATCAATTTAAGAAAATAGCCACCTATGCTTTTTTGCATAAGTGGCTACAAAAGTACAAATTTTATTTTATCTTACCAAATTATAAAGTCAAATTTGCACATTTCCCCTAACATTTTCAATTCATTTTCTATTCACCTAATAAATATTTCCTATCTATGACCACCATGTCCGCCTCCGTGTGAACCGCTACCGCGAGAACCACCGCTACTGCGTGAACCGCCGAAGCTACCGCCGCTATGTGAACTGCTGCTACGTGAACCGCCAAAGCTACCACCACGAGAACCGCTACTGTGAGAACCACCATAGCTACCAGTTGAGGTGCTGCGACTTGGGGTGAATGAACGTGTAGAAGACTCGCTTCTTGAAGATGAACTACGGTCAAAAGAACTATGTCCGAATGAACTGCGCTCTGATGATCTGCGCTCAGAAGACACTCTATCAGAAGAAGATGATGATGAAGAGTTGAAACCATTACGACCAACTGTTGTACGTGTACTACTCTCACGACCAGAACCATAGCGAGGACTACCAGTATTGCCCTCTCTGCGAGGCTCTGCACTTCCACTACGATGATTTCCAACGTCACCACTACGACGAGTGTTTATTCCAGGAGCACCATGATTGCCAGGAACACCATGAGAACCGCGAGTTCCGCGCTCTATGCGTCCACCACGATAATCTCCACGATTCCAACCGTCACGCATACCAGAGAAGCTACCACGATGTGTTACACGATGAGCATGGGAGAAATTAGTATGATACCAAGAACGACCACCATTGTGATGCCAGCCATGACCGCCTCTGTATGTCACATAGAAATGTGGACGACCGAAATAGAAGTAGTCACGATGTGGATAGCGAGCGTAGATGCCAAAGTGCCAATAGCCACCCTCCCACCACAATGGGCGATAGAAATAGCTTGCTGCACAGAAAGCCTCATACTGCCAATCGAGAAGAATATATCTCAGATCCTCATTACGATGAATCCAGTAGTCAGCAAACACATCATCGTATGTATTAACGCTCAGAAGATAGTCGAGGTTTACCTCGTATGCAGCCTCATACTGCTCTTCATCAAGGTTAAGCTCATACGCCATTTTATCTGTAAGGAACAAAGCCTGCTCGCGAGCCTGCTCGTAACTCATAGCATTTGCCGTTGTGAAGAATGTGCTCAGAAGAGCTACCATTGCAATTATATACTTTTTCATAGTGGTATGTTATTTAAGTGATTACTCCTTTATTATATATAGTCAGAAACCATGATAACTATGCGTTGCCTTTGTTTCTGATGCAAAATTACAAATAAATACTTGCCTTCCCAAAGGTTTTTCCCTAATAGGGTAAGGAAATTCCCTAATCAAACTCCATTAACTTTACTTTTTATGCACTTTTACTGTATTTTTCGTATTTTGCGTCCTATTTTGCAATCCCTACATTACAAAATTCCAGAAAGTAATATAATTTCATCATTTTTTTTGCAAAATCCTTGCATGAATCACAAAAACAGCATACCTTTGCAGTGTACTACTACAATAGTACACCACAACAATAACAAAATCAAAGAATATAAACCACTTAAAATATCAGGTATTATGATAAAAATAGAGAATATATCCTTCGCATATCCAAGGAAGCGTACAAATGTTCATACGAACCTTACGCTGGATCTCGAACAGAACAAGATATACGGTCTTCTTGGCAAGAACGGAACTGGTAAGTCAACCCTACTCTACCTCATCGCAGGACTCCTCAAACCATCTGAAGGCACCATAACAATGGAGACAACAGACGAAGAGACAGGAGAGACAACAGTTCACTCAACCTTCGACCGTCATCAAGAGGTGTTAAGAGAGACCTTCTTCGTAAACGAGGAATACACTCTTCCACCTATCACACTCAATGAGTGGTCAAGTTCTCTCGGAGGCTTCTATCCAAGCTACAGCGAAGAGCTGTTCAGACAATGTCTTTCAGACTTCGACATCAAAGGAAATCCAAAGCTCACCACCCTATCAATGGGACAGCAGAAGAAAGTGATTATCTCCTTCGCACTTGCATCAGGCGTTAAATATCTATTCATGGATGAGCCAACCAACGGACTTGACATTCCAAGCAAGGCTCAGTTCAGAAAGGTTGTTTCAAGTTGCATGACCGAAGAAAGAACAATAATAATCTCAACCCATCAGGTTCACGATGTTGAGTTCCTTCTTGATCACATCATCATAATAGACAACGACCGACTTCTGCTCAACGCCTCAACAGGCGAGATAACAGACAGGTTCGTATTTGAGTACCGAACACCTGGAAGCCCAACGGAAGGAGTCATCTACCAAGAGCCAACACTTCAAGGAAATGCCACAATGGCATACCGAAAGAGTACGGATCCAGAGACAAACATCAATCTCGAACTTCTCTTTAATGCTACCGTCAAAGGTCTCTTCATATAAGTAACAAACTCCCATAAAGTACCCATTACTCAGAACGGACTTGTAACGGACTTACAACAAACATACATTCCAACTTCAAAAAAAATCAATATGAAACAATATGTTTTTCTTCCAATAGCACTCGTTGCAACATTAGCTATGCTTCTTCTCTCTTCTTGCACAATATCAGTAAAGAATAATGGTGAGGCAATCGAAGCAGGTGAGATAACAAAAGAAACAAGAAAGTTAGCAACCTTCAACAAACTTCTCACAAGTGGCGCAATGGACATTGAGTTTATATCTTCAGATTCTACATACATAGAACTGGAAGCTGGTAAGAACATACTTCCTCACATCAAGACCGAAGTATATAACAACACCCTAAAAATTCAGCTCGACAACGCTGGAGGTACCCCATTCATCTCAGCAGACAAGCGAACATTCCACTTTCAGGCAAAGAACGGGAACAACGGCGGAGACAGCTTCAAAGTTAAGGTATTCGCACCAAGCTTAGAGGAATACAAAGCAGCTGGAGCTATTACCCTCAAGTCAGACAGCATCACAAGCGATAACTTCATCATCAAGCTTGCCGGTGCATGTGATGCTGACATCAAGAGCCTCAACAGCAAGAACGTAAAGATAAAGACTGCGGGTTCAAGCAATCTGGATCTCAAAATCATCAATGCAGAGAATACCGAACTGAATACTGCCGGTCAAAGTGATGCAAAAATAACATTCGACAATTGTAACAGAGCAAGCATCACCGTGGCAGGAGCAAGCGATATCACCCTAAAAGGCACTCTCAATGTCCTCGACAAGCACCTTGCAGGAGCTATGGATCTGGACACAACAGATCTGAAGCTTAAATATAAGAGTACCGATAATTCTATAAACGACTAAACAACATACGATTATGATTAAGCAACTCATTCTCCATAAACTCCTTATTGAGAAACGAAACGCTATTGCCTGCACAAGCATAATGGGTGCTGTGATTTTGTTCTTTGCAACAATAGCCGCAGATACATACGTTGATAACATGAATGTCTATCGTGTAGATTACATTCATGCCATAGGTGCAGCGAACTTTGCAATCTGGTTCTGTTTCCTATACACAGCAAGTCGTATGTTCCGCGATCTCAACAACCGTAAGACTGCAATTCCATTCCTGATGCTTCCTGCATCAAACAAGGATAAGTTTCTTGCAAACTGCATTATGGGCATAGGAGGTACATTCGCAATGTTCATCGTAGCACTCATTGGAGCAGATATTATACAGGCATTGTTCAATCTCGCAACAAGATACACAACAGGCAGTCTTACAATAAGCTATTTTGAAAGCCTTTTCTACGGAGATACATTCATCTTTAACGGTTTCAAGGTCATCCATAGCTTCATGTTGTATGTATTGTTGATCTTATGGTCACATTCAATCTTCACATTAGGCTCAACAATGTTCCGTAAGCACAATTTCATTAAGACAATTCTCTCACTCTTCGGATCATTCCTGTTGCTGATGATGCTCATCGGATGCTTTGCAAGTTCTGCAGCATATTCAGGCAGAGACATAACAATCCACTTCCTCGTTGATCCAGAAGTGATGTTCACCATCACCGCCTACGTCATCGTCATTAGCACAACAATTGGAGCTTACTACTGGGCATATCGCCGATTCTGCAATAAGACCATACTGTAATTAAATGAAAAATGAAAAGTGAAAAATACAAGTTACACTTTTCTATTAAAAATTCGCAAATAGAAATACTAATCTGTATTTTTCATTTTATAATTTTTCATTTTTAATTTACCAAATGCAACTATACTATGTTCACATCAGATAAACCAATATACCTGCAGATGGCCGACAGAATGAAGGATGAGATACTGTCAGGAACATACTCCGACGATATGCGAATACCTTCAGTCAGGGAATATGGCATTCTGCTTCAGGTAAATACTAATACGGCTGTGAAATGCTACGAGCAGCTTTCCCGCGATGGAATCATATACCAGAGACGAGGAATGGGCTACTTCGTAACAGCCGGGGCACGCGACCGCATCATGCAACAGCGAAAGGAAGAATTCTTCCAGACAACATGCCCACAACTAAAGAAAGATCTCGAACTTCTCGATATCACGATCGAGGAATTCATAGAACACATTAAATAAAGCCCCCCATCCCCCCAAGGGGGAGCTTTTTGACAGTAACTACACCTTAACCGCCCACAGCGAGAAAAGGTAACTAAGTAATTAGTAAATAGTAATTCGTAATTAAAAAGAATGATTAAACTCAAAGACATAAACAAGACCTACAAGGGTGCCCAACCACTCCATGTTCTGAAGGGAATAGACCTTCACATCAAGAAAGGCGAGTTCGTCAGCATCATGGGAGCCTCTGGTTCGGGTAAGTCAACCCTTCTGAACATCCTCGGAATCCTCGACAACTACGACACAGGTGAGTATCTGCTCAACGATGTACCAATCTGGGGACTAAGCGAGACAAAGGCTGCTGAATACCGAAACAAGATGATAGGTTTCATCTTCCAGTCATTCAACCTCATCTCATTCAAGACAGCCGTTGAGAACGTAGAACTGCCACTCTTCTATCAGGGAGTTAGCCGAAAGAAACGCCACAAACTCGCACTTGAATATCTCGACAAACTTGGACTTCTACCTTGGGCAGATCACTACCCTAACGAGATGTCGGGAGGTCAGAAACAACGAGTGGCAATAGCCAGAGCTCTCATAACGCATCCGCAGATAATCCTTGCCGACGAGCCTACGGGAGCCCTCGATTCAAAGACGAGTGTTGAGGTTATGGATCTTCTGAAGGAACTCCACGAAAAGGAGCACATGACAATAGTAGTGGTAACTCACGAAAGTGGTGTGGCTAACGAGACGGATAAAGTCATTCACATCAAGGACGGTCTTATCTATAAGGTAGAAGACAATTACGATCACCATTTGGTATCAAAAGATTACGTGAAATAACTATTATTCTATGGAATTACTGAAAGAAATATGGTCTTCAGCCAAACGCAACAAACTCCGCACCTCCCTAACAGGATTTGCCGTTGCATGGGGCATCTTCATGATCATCTTCCTTCTGGGGGCAGGTAATGGACTCATAAATGCCCAGATGGACCACATGAACAATCATGTGAAGAACTCAATGAAGATATACGGAGGACAGACCTCCAAGCCATACAACGGTCTCAAGGAAGGACGATGGATAAGTCTGGATGACAAGGACATCAGCACTACCAAGAATGCATTCACGGAAAATGTTGATATCGTTGGCGGTGAGATAGCGGAATCCTCGGGCCAGTCAATCTCATACGGAGAGAACTATGTATCGCCAACCATAACAGGCGTTGCACCAGAATATATGCAGATTGAGAAATATGAACTCCTACACGGAAGATTCATAAACAATCTTGACATGAAGGAACAACGCAAGGTGATTGTCATCAGCAAGCGTATTGCCAAGGAGCTCGACAAGTCATACGAACGTCTTCTAGGTAAATACGTAAAGGTCAACAACTTCGCATTCAAGGTTGTAGGCATCTACAAGGAAGATGAAAGCGAACAGGCAATGGAAGCCTTCTGTCCTTTCACAACCTTTAAGACAATGTTTGGCAAGGGTGATAAAGTCGGAAACATCATCTTCACATTCCACGGAATAAACACGTTGGAAGAAAGTGAAGCCTTTGAGAAGAAATATCGACAGAAGATAAACCGAAACCACGATGCTGCTCCTGATGATGAAAGTGCTCTATGGAGATGGAACCGCACAAGCGATAGCATACAGATGGATACAGGCATAAGCATTATCCGCACGGCACTCTGGATCATCGGTCTTCTGACGCTATTAAGCGGAATAGTCGGAATCAGCAATATCATGCTCATTACCGTTAAGGAACGCACGCATGAGTTCGGAATCCGAAAGGCAATAGGTGCAAAGCCAATGTCAATTCTGAAACTCATCATTACCGAGAGTATCATCATCACCTCCTTCTTCGGATATGTAGGTATGATGGCCGGAATCCTCGCAAACGAATGGATGGATGCAACAATCGGACATGAGACTATGGATATGGGAATATATCAGGAAACGATGTTCCTCAACCCAACAGTTGGACTTGACGTCTGCATCGAAGCAACAGTAATAATGATCGTAGCTGGCACCATAGCAGGCATCATCCCAGCTTGGAAGGCTGCAAGGATTCGTCCGATTAAGGCATTGATGGCCAACTAAATGAAAAATGAAAAGTAAATGTTTTTATGTCAAATCTTATTAATAAAATAAGCAGAGCCCTTCCCGATATTGATACCTATCGAGAGATTCTCGACACGCTGACGCGAAACAAGAGCCGCTCGTTCCTAACGGGATTCGGAGTCTTCTGGGGAGTATTCATGCTCATCATCCTTATCGGAGGTGGACAAGGTATGAAGGAACTGCTCGCAAAGAACTTTGAAGGATTCGCCTCAAATACGATGCTCGTATTTTCCGACAAAACGACAAAGGCGTATGACGGCTTCAGAAAGGGACGACAATGGGAACTAACAGATGTTGACTTATATCGAATGCGACATCAAGTTCCAGAACTCGATGTCATAACGCCAATGGTCTTCGCCTACTCCACTCCCGTTATCTATGGCGATAAGAAGAGTACAGGCCGCATCAAAGGCGTTACCCCCGACTACGAGAATGTGCAGGCATCAAAGATTCGCTATGGTCGCACTCTCAACGATATGGACGAGCAGCAAGAACGAAAGGTCTGCATCATAGGCAAGAAAATATACCAGGATCTCTTTTCTCCAGGCGTAGATCCTTGCGGAATGAGAATCAAGGTTGATAACGTCTATTATCAGATTGTTGGTGTTGACTTCAACAGTTCAGCCATCAACATAGGTGGTCAGGCTAGCGAGACCGTCACAATTCCGTTCTCGGTCTGTAGAAAGAGATATAACTTCGGCAATCAGGTTCACGTGATAGCCATGACAGGCAAAAAGGGCGTTGTAATGAGTACGCTAACCGACAAGATCAGAGGTATCGTGGCAAGAGCCCATCATATTGATCCTACCGACGAGCACGCAATCTCGGTCTTCAATACAGAGGTGATGTTCGGAATCATCAACAGTCTCTTTAAAGGTGTGAACTTCCTCATCTGGCTCATCGGTCTTGGAACAATCCTCGCAGGAGCCATAGGTGTCAGCAACATCATGATGGTGACAGTAAAGGAAAGAACCACGGAGATAGGCATACGCAGAGCCATCGGAGCAACACCAAAGATGATACTCTCGCAGATACTTTCCGAAAGTCTCTTACTAACGGCAGTCGCGGGAATGAGCGGCATCCTGTTCGGAGTTATGATACTCCAGATGCTCGAACTCGCAAACACTACAGACGGCATTCTTGAAGCCCACTTCCAAGTGAATTTCTGGACAGCCATCTTCGCAACTGTCTTTCTCTCTATCCTCGGCACACTTGCCGGTCTCGCACCTGCATATAGAGCTATGGCTATCAAGCCTGTAGATGCTATGCGTGATGAGTAAAAAGACCCACCCCCTACCCCTCCCATAAATGGAGGGGAGTAGATACATTTTTTCGCTAAGCAAGTAATTAGTAACAAACATTTAACATGCCATTCGCTCTCCGGCTCCCTCCCTACGGGGGAGGGCGGGGGGAGAGGCCAATACTTACAAAAATGAAATATTCTAAGCTTATAATCGCGATTATCGTCGCACTCATCTTCATCGGAACATTCGTATTCCTTTATCAGAAGTCTCAGCCAGAACCAGTAGTATATAACGAGTTCACCACAAAGATGGGTGATGTCAGCAAGACAACCCTCATCACAGGTAAGATTGAACCTCGCAACGAGGTCAACGTAAAGCCACAGATCTCAGGTATCATTACCGACATCTACAAAGAGGCTGGTGATATAGTACAGGCTGGTGAGGTTATCGCAAAGGTAAAGGTTATTCCAGATATGAGCCAGTTGAGTAGCGCAGAATCTCGTGTTCGTCTTGCTGAGATTAATGCGAAACAAGCACAGGTTGACTATGACCGCGACAAGGTTCTCTTCGACAAACACCTCATAACAGCCGAGTCTTTCGATAAGGTTAGCCAGACTCTCCATCAGGCACAGGAAGAAGTTAAGGCTGCTACCGATGCCCTTGAGGTAGTTCGTGATGGTGTTTCAAAGAGCAATGCAAGTGCAAGTAGCACCCTCATCCGCAGCACAATCTCAGGTGTCATCCTCGATATTCCTGTAAAGGTTGGTAATACTGTCATCCTTTCAAATACATTCAACGACGGTACCACTATCGCTACCCTCGCAAACATGAAGGATCTCATTTTCCGTGGCAATATCGACGAGACAGAGGTTGGTCAGCTTTCAATAGGCGTTCCTATGAAGATCACAATCGGCGCACTTCAGGATGTAAAGCTCAACGCTTCTCTCGAATATATCTCTCCAAAGGCTGTTGAGAATAATGGTGCCAACCAGTTCGAGATCAAGGCTGCTATTGATGTCAAGGGTGCAAAGAGTCTCCGTTCTGGCTATAGTGCTAATGCCGAGATTGTACTCCAGACAGCCAAGAACGTGCTCACAATTCCTGAGAGTGCCATTGAGTTTAGTGGTGACAGCACCTTCGTCTATCTCGTAAAGGGTAAAGGCGAACAGAAGACATACGAGCGTCACCCTGTAACAATCGGTATTTCCGATGGTGTGAACATCGAGATTAAGAAGGGTCTCACCAAAAAGGATATCGTTCGCGGTCCACAGGTTGTAGCAGAGACTAAGGAATAAAAATATAAATGAAAAATGAAAAGTGAAAAATACAAGTTTCACTTTTAGGGCAAAATACCCATTTTAAAAAATAGTAATCTGTATTTTTCACTTTTCATTTTTCACTTAATAAATTGAATAAAGATTAAGGATTAAGGGATAAGGTTTGAATGTATATATCTATACACCAACACCTAACACCTATCACCCAACACCCAGAACATATGAAAGCTCTCGCATTATCAGCACTAATGTTAATAGGTGCTACATCTTCTTTTGCAAAGCAATGGACTCTTCCCGAGTGCATCAACTATGCCATAGAGCATAATATAAGTCTCAAACAGCGTGAGAACACATGCCGACAGAATGAGTTGAACCTCAATACGGCAAAGAATTCCCGACTCCCAGACCTCAACGCAGGAGTATCTGAAAACCTCGGTTTCGGACGCTCTCTCGGAATGGACAATACTTACAGTAATAACAATACAAGTAATACATCATTCCAGATCAGCACCTCAGTACCTATCTTAACAGGCAACCGCATTGAGAATACGATCAAGCTCAATCAACTCAATCTTGAAGCCTCTACTGCAGACCTTGAGAAGGCTCGTAACGACATCCGTACTCAGATTGCGCAACAATACATTCAGATTGTATATGATTACGAGATTCTTGCCGTTGCAAAGCGTCAGATTGGCATAGACTCTCTGCAATGCTACCGACTCCAGGAAATGGAGCGTAACGGTAAGGCTACACTTACTGATGTACTCCAGCAGCAGTCAACAATGGCACAGAGCCGTCTCACAGCCACTCAGGCAGAGAACACCTACCGCCTTGATCTGCTTGCCCTTACGCAGTTGCTCGAACTTCCTTCTCCAGAAGGTTTCTCAATAGCAATCCCGTCATTGCCAAGCAATTCCGGCAACATAATCAACATCAATCCAGAGATTATCTATCAGGAGGCAATAGCCGTGAAGCCGGAAATACAGGCAGAGAATCTTCGCCTCAAGGCTTCTGATGCCAACATCCTTATTGCGAAGTCAGCCAAATACCCTACCCTCTCGCTCAACGCAGGTCTTGGCACCAACTATTACAAATCATTCGGAAACAAGAACGGCATTAAACAGGATGGTTTCGGCAGTCAGATAAAGAACAATTTCAGTCAGAACATAGGACTTCAGCTCAACGTTCCTATATTCAATCGCTTCTCTACACGCAATAGCATCCGCTCTGCATCCATTGACAAGGAGAACCAGCAACTCGCCCTCGACAATGTGAAGAAGTCTCTTTATAAGGAGATTCAGCAGGTTTATTACAACACGATTGCAGCAGAGGCTAAGTACAACAATAGCGTTTCAGCTGAAATTGCAAGCAAGGATGCCTTCAACCTCACTCAGGCAAAGTATGAGAATGGCAAGGCTACCATCACCGAGTTCAACGAGTCAAAGAACAATATGATGAAGGCTGAGAGCGACCTCGTTCAAGCACGCTACCAGCTCATCTACCAGAAAGCCCTTATTGATTTCTATCGTGGTAAGGAGTTAAGGTTCTAAAGAAAATAAAAGTTTTGAGTTAATAAGTGATGAAGAAAAAATAAATTGGGACGATTTAACCTCAGATTTCTGAGAAGTTTTGGACCCACGAAGAAGGAGTGATGCGGGCATCATGACTGATGAATGGATTCAAAACAGCCAGAAAGATGAGCCACCCTCCCCCCAAAAAATCACTTTATAAATCGTTCCTATTTATTGTTTTATCATCACTAATATATTAGGTAAATAAATACTCTTATATTTGTGCACATCCCCCTTTTGCTGTAGAGATACAGCAGAAGGGGATTTTCTTTGATTCCCATGCAAGTCCGATGTGATTCCCTTGTAAATCCGCTCTTCCTCCGAACCAAACTCGATGAACCTCCGTTCTTATAGCGGACATAGAACGGACCTTCATCGAGTTTGGTTCGGAATGAGAACGAAGGCAAAGCAAACAAAGAGCGTAAGATAACTATACATGAACAATAGTCACATCCTATTTCTCGAATTTTGGCTTTACCCCCAACAAGACATCCAACACAACCTTTACACGTGCCAGTTTCTCCCTGAGTATTATCCTAAAACTCTTCCTGTAAATAGGATAAAGAGCATTATAGGCAATAGCATTTACACCTACATTCTCTGCAATATACAAGGCACGAACATTATGAAACTCTTGTGAAATAATCGTCACACTATTAAAGCCAAACACATTTTTCGCCCTAACCACAGAATCCAACGTCCTGAATCCTGCATAGTCAAGCACGAACCTATCCTTTGGAATACCAAGTGCCACAAGATCCGCCATCATCGTCTCTGGCTCATTATAGTCTTTCTTACTATTATCACCACTAATCAGTATTGTATCAATCTTACCTTTTGAATACAACTCATACGCAGCCTCGATGCGTCTCTGGTAATATTCGTTATCTCTACCGAAAATAGTATATTTTGAAGTGCCAAGCAATAATCCGACATTACGGTGAGGTATCTTATTCACATCATCATAATGACGGCCCTCAGCAACATCCTCTACCCTCTTATCGCAGAACAGAACACAAGCAACAGCACCAACAGCCAATATCACAGTCGTTAATGCCAACCTCCATTTCCATTCATAGACAAAAGTCCAAATCCTTTTTAATATTTTCTTCATATCACTTGCAAAAATACAAAATACGTCTCACAATAAATCAGGAGCTTTGCAATCGCGAATCTTATTTTTTTAACATCCATTACCTTGGAAATGAATCACCTTGTTCTGCTTCAGGTCAATCAGCACATGAATAAGAATATTACCACCATCATGTATTAAAGGAATATCCTCCTTTAAGGACGTATAAGGGAAATAGCCATAACCTCCATCTGCACACATCTCAACACAGACAAGCAGTTCTCCATCCTTGATAATACCATAATAGGTATGAATATATTTATTGAAATCATATGGCCAATTACCACAACAAGAACCAAATAAACCTTCCACATTCATATACTCCCTTTTTGCCATATATTTCTTGAGGATATAGCGAGCCTTGGTCATCTGTTCATTAGTCAGCACAACAGCCTTGTCATCGTTATACTTGCTATCGTTATAATTTTTGAAGAAATATGAAGATTTCATGATTATATCCAAAGAATCTGCGGGATAATCAACATGGCCCCTTTCTATTTTCTTTTCAAACTTATCCATCCCATTCGGATATTTAATACTATCTTCCTTACATCTCCTTGGATCTTCACCTGGTCCCCAACCAAGATGTTTATAGACAAGTACTCCATCCACGCCAGGGAAATCTGTCAGTACAAGACGCTCATCATTTAGTTCAAGAATCTTGGCTTTAAGCACTTTGTCATTATCATCCACGAGACAAAGCATATCTCCTTTCACTTCAACTTTCTTGTAATGGTAGATTGTATCACTTATAACAGGATCAACGAAGTTCTCACATCCAAACTTTTCCGAACTGGTAAAGATGAGATTAGTGAACCCCATACCATTAAACTTCACTTCATTTTGAAGCTGCCAATAGGCATAGATATCATTGGGACGAGACACCCCACTATATTTTTCACACGAAACGCAAAGCATCATGCAAATCACAGCAAGCAAACAAATAAAATTTTTCTTCATTTCTTAGTTTGAGTTAATTCATTTGCAAAAATACATATTCTTATTTGAAAATCCAAATTTGCAAGGAAATTTCTTCGCATTACATACCTACGAAATTATTGCCAATTAAAAGCACCTGTTGTTAATCTTAATCAATTCATCAAACTGGTATCAATTAAAATTCATGTCATATTTTGCATTTTAGGTCATTTATTCGTAACTTTGCCGCCGCATAAAAATTTTACACTATAAAAAAAACAAAAGTAAACCATGAAGTTTATCAAATTATGGATGTCAGCCGCCATCCTTATCTGCGGTACAAGTGTATTCACAGCATGTTCAAATGATGATGACCCGGAAAGCTCCCCTTCGCTTGACGAGGTGGAAGTGCAACTGCAAAAAATGACACTACGCGAAAAGGTAGGACAGTTGTTCTATGTGCGCCCAGAGTGCCTTGACACAACAATTCACTTCAATCTGATCAGTACCATTGACGACAGCGCAGACGATATCAAGAAAATCAAGTTGCAGGCCGTAAACGCCACGATGCTGGGAGTAAACGAGAAATACCCTGTTGGCGGCATTATCCTCTATGCCCATAACATTGAGAACGAAGCACAACTGGCAAAGTTCATCCCACAGATACGTGCCCTGAAAGGCTCTCCTTTGCTCTGCATCGACGAGGAAGGTGGACGTGTGGCTCGCATAGGCAACAACGATAACTTCAAAGTGGATAAGTTTGAGTCTATGGGTGCTATCGGTGCAACGGGCGACCCTAAAAACGCCTACAAATGCGGCAATACCATCGGCACTTACCTGAACCGCTATGGCTTCGACATCGACTTTGCTCCTGTGGCAGACGTGAATACGAATCCAGAGAACATCGTCATCGGTGCTCGTGCTTTCAGCGACAATCCTGAAGTTGCTGCACCAATGGTGACTAACTATTTGCAGGGTCTGAAAGATGCTGGTGTAATCGGATGTATCAAGCACTTCCCAGGTCATGGTGACACCAAGGCCGATACCCACTTCGGCTATGCACAGAGCATGAAGACATGGGACGAAATGAAGAACTGCGAAATGACAACTTTCAAGGCTGGCATTGCATGGGGTGCGCAATTGATTATGACAGCTCATATCGCCACACCTAACGTAACCGGTTCTGACATCCCTGCAACAATGTCGTCCGTCATCCTACAGGACAAACTACGAGGTGAACTTGGTTACCAGAACATCATCATTACCGATGCAATGGAAATGGGAGCTATCACAAAGCAATATAATAATGCCGAAGCCGCAGTTGGTACGCTTCTGGCAGGTGCCGACATCGTGCTTGGTCCCCAGAATTTCGTTCAAGCTTTTGATGCCGTAATCAAGGCCGTAGAAGAAGGTAAGCTCACCGAACAGCGCATTGACCAGAGTGTGCGCCGCGTATTAAAACTGAAAAAGCAAATACGTAGATAATATATAACTCAACCTGAGTTCAACGAATACGCACCTTTGGTGCTTGCTGCCAGACTATTATGATTGGTCGAAATCGCGTTAACTTAACGTGAGTTCGACCAATTTACTTTAGCTTGAGAGCCTTAGCGAATAATTCAAAATACCTTAGTAAACGCAACTTCATTGCTTGTTTTTGGTACAAAAATTCGCTATTTCTCCGCTCTTCCTCCGTAGTTACTCCATCGATACTCCATCGTTACTCCATCGTTAGTCCATCGATTCGATGGAGTAACGATGGACTTGTGATGGAGTAACGATGGAGTAACCTCCTAGTTTCAATGGGTTATAAACCTTTTTTCATTCATTGAATTCACGTTAACTTAGGAACTGTTTTTGCAAAGAATACTTCATTCCACCACTCAGAAAACGCTATGTCTCTGCTCCAGAAGCAGAGACATAGCAAAGGATGAACAGAGAATCAGCATGGGAATTAATCTAAAATCCCAAAAACACGCGGGAAAATTTTGAATTTACTGAAATAATTTTTATTTTTGCATCCATAAAAAGCAAATTAGAAAATTATGAGAACAGCATCATTTTGTGATTTTAGTTCAAATGTAAAGAACTACTTCAATTCCGTTATTGATAATTGCGATTCCATAATAGTTAATCGTGATAACAACGAGGCTGCTGTACTTCTATCTCTTGACGAGTATAACTCTCTCATGGAGACATTATACCTTATGTCTTCACCAGAGACAATGGCAGATATCCGTAAAGCCGAGCTGGATATACAAGCAGGCAAGGGAAGTAAGTGTGTCACCAACAAACAAATGAACGACTAGAGATTCTTGAAGTTGATAGGTAAATAAATCGCAGTATATGGGACACAAATACGTTTGTTTACATTGCCATAAGTGTTTCAGTGCAGGAACTGATTTCACGAAGTTTCAGGACAAAAAGAAACCAGCTCCCGATATGGTTTTTAAGGCCATGAAACAACTTAATGCCTCACCAGAAGAATGTGTCTATATCGGTGATAGTGATGTTGATTTACAGACAGCCAAGAATGCCGGCATTCCATGTATCAGCGTTCTCTGGGGCTTCCGCACAAAGGAATTCCTTCTCGCTCACGGAGCAACGATGTTTGTTGAGAAGCCGGAGGAAATCATTAAGTAACAAGTGTCAAATAATCTTATTGCTACTTTTGCCAAATAAATATACCTCATCTATAATGAAAAAATCCTATCTTTGAATGCGTTCGCCATGAATGATGTAGCCCTTTGTTAATAGATAATAAAGTTGTTGGAATCATGCATAGAGGATACGGAAATGATGAATGTGTGTTCCTTTGGTCTTTCGCAATTATTGAAACACTTAAAATATTCAATAGTTAAATAAATAAGAATATGGACAAAGATGTCAGAAAGTATGGATTCAAACATATTGCAAAGCAATATAGTTGGATGACACCTGGTTGGATTGAAGAATTGATACAACATGAATCTGACGAGGATGTCTGTTATTACGTGAAAGAAATATTGACAGATTTAACCACCCCAGAACACTCTCGTTTGGAAAGCTCTACTGATCAATTTGATTGCATTGAATACTATAGTTATAATAGACTCCTTGCAAATGGAACAAAGTTGGAAGATGACAAGGTTTATAAATGGCTTGTCATATCGAAGGATTTCTTTGCAAAGAATGAAGCTTATGAGCTATGCTATAACATTCAGAAGGCTATTGATGTTGTTAGGGCCAAATTGGAAGCTGACAATAAAGAAGAAATTATATATAATGACAAAAGCGATTTGCCTTTCTAAACTTACCATCCTCAAAACTTTCCTCTTTCATCACACGTTTTAGTGGTGAGATAGTTCCCTATCCAAGAACAAAAAAGGATGCAGAAGAATTCGTTCGAAAATATTGCAAGTAATCAATAAACAAGAAAACTATCGACAGCCTCCCCGCCTATCAGGAAGAAAAATAATGAGGATGGAAAACTCCAAAATATATGAAGAAGTTAGTAATATTTAGTATGGCAATAATTGCCTTTGTCCTTCTTGCTATTTCCTTAGTACCGTTATTGTTCTTAGAACATGGCGACAGGTTGGTCTGGCAATTAAGCAATTGGGCTTGGATATTCGCTTCGCTGCTGGTTGCTATCATTGGAGTCATGTTGACTATCCATTATTCAAAAGGGAAACACATTCTTTGGAAGATAACGGGTTGGTTGGGTTGTATTGCATTGGTTATGGCATGTTTGTTCAGCTTGTATGTTGCCACATTCGACCATGATGAAAAAATATGGAGCAGCAAAGAGTATGTCGTTTATTCGGAATACGGAGGTTTTATCGACCCAAATATATTTGTCCTATACAAAAGAGATGGATTTATTGACAGGCGTATGTTCTCTTTGGGGAGTAGCGGTTTTGGTGAAGTAAAGGAAGCAGATTATTCAATGTATTATGATTACGACTTGATAAAAGAAGAGATTGACGCAACGGGATTTGAAAGTGATAGCGTCTTTCATTGTACTTCCTTTTACAGATTAAGTGATGGAGAGCGTTTTGATCAAGAAAAAAACGATTCGCTTTTGAAGCTGATAAAGCATTAGTTTTGATTCTGACAATGTATAAATGATACTACCAATTTTGAACATATAAATTACAATTTATCAAATAGAAAAGGAATCCAACGGTTTCACTTTTTCTATAGTTAACTTGTCTTGAAAATTTTACAAAGCGACATTTCATCATGCGTTTTCATATTATCAAGATTGCCAACGAAACATATTAACCCACTTGTTTTCAGCAATAATGTTGTTTTCCTGTGGTGTAATTGTATCAAAATTTCCCTGCGAATATTTTGCCATATAAACAAAATTCCTTGATTCGCAGGGAAAGGCACAATCTCATTCCTATGTAACTCCCTTCTTCCTCCCTTGTAAATCCTATGTAAGTCCCATTTTCGCCTATTCTTAGGAACGGACTTGAAACGGATTTATAGCGAAGGAAGAGCGAACCTGAAGTAAATGAAAAATGAAAAGTGAAAAATGGGGAAATCTGGGGGCAGAAAAAACTTTTTCGTGAAAACCCTACACCCCTACACCAGCACCCCTTATATTCCTCTAAACATCAACAACTTGCAGCGTTTTCAAATATACGCAAACCCTACACCAACCCTACACCGACCCTACACCCTTTTCTGCATTTGTAATGCAGAAAAATGAATAATGAATAGTGAATAATGAATAATGTAGTTAGTATTTGCTGTCTAAATTATCAATTATAAATTATTCATTATTAATTAACCTGAATTTCTGAAAAATTCAGGTTAGGGTGTAGGGTTGATGTAGGGTTGGTGTAGGGTTCGCGTATATTTAAAATCCTTGTAACAAACTAACATTGTGTACGTTACATGGGGTGCTGGTGTAGGGGTGTAGGGTTTATGCGAAAAAGTTTTTCTACTTCTCAAAATGCTGATAATCTTTTGATGATTTCCATGCCCCACCCCACTTGAAACCATGCTTTATGAAGAGTTTGTAGCAGAGGTCGTTACGGTCAATCTTCATAGGGATGTCCTTACGCTTATCCCTGTTATTGGCATATTTCTTTCCAGAGGGAGGATCAATCTTATTGCCCTTGACGTATGGGTTGTAAAGAGGGTTGATGTCGATGGCAAGTCCCATACCATGCTTTGAGATTCGTGTGGTGGAACCTGTCATGAAACGGAAATTGAAGCATGAGGTATTGTTAGCCTCCATAGATCGGGTATCGTCCGCCCCATAGTTGTCTATGAGTGAGATACGCTCAATCTTGTATTTTGCCTTGTATAGTTCGCGGAAGATGTCAAGAAGATCCTGAGCAATAGACTTGTTGCATATCAGTTCGCCTTGATGCACCTTACCATCTTTTCCATAATGCAGAACCTTCAAATATCTCAGTTCCGCTCTGCCCACGGTACAGGTAGATGGCACGGATTTCCCTTGCATCAGAGACCAGATGCTATCAGGGATAGAAGAAGCCCCCCAGCCACCCAAGGGGGAGTTGTCCTTTATAGTACTCCCAATCATAGGGGAACACATACAGAATATGAACGCAAAGATGCAAAGACGGAGAGATAACATCATTTCTTATTTCTTGTAAGTTATTATATTTTTATCAAGAATTTGAGAATTAGAGATTCTTGAATTAATGCGATAGAGAGAATTTTGCTACTTACGTAGCATTGGGAATAGTCGTGATTAACATAAGCGTAAGCGACATTTCTCAAATTCCTATAAATTCAAATAAATCTCTAATTCTCTAATTCTTGATTATAAAATAATTCTATACATTTACATATTATTTGGGCAAGTGTTTTATCCTCCAATGATTAGAAATACTAACTACTCCCCCTGGAGGGGGTAAGGGGGGTGGAGCCTTCCCCTTGGGAAGGACGGGTTAGGCTTTTACAATTTCTTCAACTTCGCAAACTTCAGGAGCAGTTGCTTGGTACCTGCATTACGGAACTCAACTGAAGCCTTAGCTGAATCAGCCTGACCTTCGAGAGCGGTAACAATGCCAACTCCAAAGCGGGCATGTTCCACTTTCATCCCGACGGACAAGCCTTGATACCAGTCTCCAACGGCCTCTACCCCCGCCCTCTCCCGTAGAGAGGGAGCCTGTCCACGCAACATATTACTTCTGTTAGTGCCTTGGCTTAGAGCCTCATTTACCCTCTTCAAACTACCACCACTTGCAACAATCTTTCTTTGGAAGGCTTCACCGTAAGGATTGACAGGTGTCTCTGGTCGCTTAGGAACGGTTATCTTAGGTTTTGGATCTGCCATGAACTGCGATGCGACAGGCGAACTATTCTGATAACGAGAATCACCCCGACCATAACTGCCATAGCCTCCAAAGCCGTAACCGTTGCCTCCTCTGGTAGAACCGTAACCAGTTGAGCCATAGTCATCATCATTACGCTCAACCTCAACAAGTCGGGAGTCTATATCCTTTAGGAAACGACTTGGAGCGTCAAATTCCATTCGTCCGAACCTATACCTCGATTTGGCACAAGTTAGCACGCATTTCTTCTCTGCACGAGTAATGGCAACATACAAGAGTCGGCGTTCCTCTTCCAACTTACGCATAGAGTCGGTACACATAGGCGATGGGAAGATATTCTCCTCCATACCAACGACAAAGACATGAGGGAACTCCAAGCCCTTGGCTGAGTGGATCGTCATAAGAGTCACCTTATTATCATCCTCCGCATCACCGCTATCCTTATCGGTCATTAATGATACATCCTGAAGGAAATCTACAAGTCCGATAGGAAGTCCCTCTTCACGATTTCCCTCAACGAAATCCTGCATAGAAGAAAGGAACTCGTCAAGGTTCTCCTGACGAGAAACATCCTCTGGATTAGAGCCGGAATAGATATCCGCAGATATTCCGCTCATCTTAATGATTTCACGTCCCAGATTAAAGGCATCCTCCTTAGCAAGACGCTCTGTAAAAGAGTTTATCAGTACCAAGAAGTTTGATAACTTCGTAGCTGTTGCCTTTGCTATATTCACCTCATAGCCAGACGGATTCGCAGCCACCGTCCATAGGCTCACGCCATTATCACTTGCGGCTGTGATAAGTTTCTGTACGGTAGTATCTCCAAGACCTCGAGCAGGATAGTTGACGATTCTGCGGAAAGCCTCATCGTCATTATTGTTTACCACCAAACGGAAATAAGCAACAATATCCTTGATTTCCTTGCGCTGATAGAAACTCATTCCACCATAGATGCGATATGGAATACCATCCTTCAGCATCTGTTCCTCAAAGGTACGGCTCTGGAAGTTAGTGCGATAGAGAATGGCAAAGTCCTTGTATCTTAGTCCGTTACGCTTTACACCACTCCTTATATCCCGACACACGCTTATCGCCTCTTCCCTATCGGAAGCCAACTGACGCATAACGAGTTTGTCGCCCTCGGCATTCTCGGAAAAGACATTCTTCTGAATCTGACGATCATTATGCTTTATCAGACTATTAGCCGCCTGAACGATTCGCTGTGTAGAACGATAATTCTGCTCCAGTTTAAAGAGTTTGCTACCCTCATACTGTTGCTGAAAGTCGAGAATGTTATCAATATTAGCTCCTCGGAATCCGTAGATACTCTGCGCATCATCACCCACAACACATACATGACGATGCTCAGAAGCCAACTGCCAAACTATCTGCTGTTGTGCATAGTTAGTGTCCTGATACTCATCCACGAGCAAGAACTTGTACTTTGTGGCATATTGTTTCTTTATCTCAGGATTATCATAGAACAAACGGAATGTATAGACAAGCAGATCGTCAAAGTCCATAGCATTTGCCTTTCTGCAATTAGCCACATACATTTCATATACCTTAGCCATTTCGGGCATTCTTGAATCGCTGTCGCGAGCCAGTACATTCATGTCAGAGGCATATTGCTCGGGCATCATAAGCTTGTTCTTTGCCCATGAGATACGGTTGTGAACATCTGCCGGCTTATATATCTTGTCATCAAGTTCCAGTTGCTTAATGATACTCTTGCACAGCGATTTACTGTCGGCATCATCATAGATGGTAAAGTTGGAATCATAGTGACCACCGACAAGATACTTCGCCTCACGTCTGAGTATTCGGGCAAAGACGCTATGGAAAGTACCCATCTGAAGCGACTGTGCTTCTGGACCAACGAGCGAAACGATACGCTCCTTCATCTCTCGTGCCGCCTTATTAGTAAAGGTAAGTGCCATTATCTCCCAAGGCTTATAGCCCTGAGTAAGAAGATACGCTATCTTATAGGTAAGGACACGAGTCTTTCCTGAGCCTGCACCAGCAATCACCAACGATGCACCGTCGATATATTCAACGGCCTTACGCTGAGAGGCGTTGAGGGCGGAAAGGAAGTGGCCTCTCCCCCCGCCCTCCCCCGTAGGGAGGGAGCCGATTCGCGACTGAGATAATTGCTCAAATATGTCGTTACTATTGTCGTTCATTGAAATTAAAAATAAAAAAGTGCAGAGACTTGAGCCTTCCGGCTCCCTCCCTACGGGGGAGGGCGGGGGGAGAGGCCACCCTACTCGCTCATCGGAAAAAGATCAATAAACTTCATCTCTTTCTGGATTCTTGCCTGACGCTTGAGCATATAGGCTGAAGGATTCTTGCTTGAGAACTTACGAGGATTAGGCAGAGTAGCAGCAATCAAGGCACAATCAGCACGCGAAAGCTCCGCTGCCGTCTTGTTGAAATTCTCCTTTGCACAGGCATCCGCACCATATACGCCATTACCCATCTCAATAGAGTTAAGATAAACCTCCATGATTCGCTCCTTACCCCATAGTACCTCAATAAGAACGGTGAAATACATTTCCAAGCCCTTTCTCATCCATGAACGACCAGGCCATAGAAACACATTCTTTGCCGTCTGCTGAGTGATGGTACTTGCGCCATGCTTTGTCTTTGCAGTCTTATTATGCTTCACAGCCTTCTGAATAGCATCAAAGTCAAAGCCATGATGCTTCAGGAATCTGGCATCCTCACTTGCCATTACGGCAACAGGCATATACTTCGACATTTCTTTCAGAGGCACCCAATGATGCTCCCACTTCACGTCGTATTCATCAGAAAACGTCTGCTCCACTACTCGTATAAGCATAAGCGGAGTGACATAGACAGGCACGAACCTATATGCTACAACAGCAAGAATAGTGGAAGCAAAGAATGCTCCCACTATCCACTTTATTGTCTTTGTAATTATATTTATGCCAACCATAAGCCTAACCAAGCCTTCCCAAAGGGAAGGATGTTTTATAGTAACAACCCTCCAATGATCAGAAATACTAACCACTCCCCCTGGAGGGGGTAAGGGGGGGGTGGAGCCTTCCCTTTGGGAAGGACGGGTTAGGCTTTTAGTAGCTCCTTGCAATCAGCACACGGCACTTAGCAGGCTTGCCTGATACCATATCCACACCTGGTGTCTGCTCGAAAGCGAATGGCACGCAACGGATAGTAGCCTGTGTCTCTTCCTTGATCTTTGCCTCGGTCTCAGCAGTACCGTCCCAATGGCAAAGGAAGAAGCCACCGTCCTTAACCTTCTCCTTGAACTCCTCGTAGTTATCGCACTCATAGATATGAGCATCACGGAATGCGCGAGCCTTTTCGAAGATATTTGCCTGAATCTTGTCGAGAAGATCAACAACATAATCAGCAATACCCTCAAACTGAACAGTCTCCTTCTCAAGAGTATCACGACGCATTACCTCAACAGTACCGTTCTCAAGGTCACGACCACCCATAACGAGACGTACAGGCACACCCTTCAGCTCGTAGTCAGCGAACTTGAAGCCAGGACGCTTGTTGTCTGCATCATCAAACTTAACGCTGATACCCTTCTGACGGAGTGCGTCGATAACAGGCTTCATAGCCTCTGTTACGGCTGCAATCTGATCAGGCTTGCCGATAGGAATGATAACGACCTGAATTGGGGCAAGACGTGGAGGAAGTACAAGACCGTTGTCATCAGAGTGAGTCATGATAAGAGCACCGATAAGACGTGTAGAAACACCCCATGAAGTAGCCCATACGTACTCAGGCTTGTTCTCCTTAGTAAGATATGTAACATCGAATGCCTTTGCAAAGTTCTGACCGAGGAAGTGAGAAGTACCGCTCTGGAGAGCCTTACCATCCTGCATCATAGCCTCAATGGTATAGGTATCGAGAGCACCAGCAAAACGCTCTGTCTCACTCTTAACACCCTGCATAACAGGTACAGCCATCCAGTTCTCTGCGAAATCAGCATAGACCTTCAGCATCTTCTGTGCTTCCTGCTCAGCCTCCTCACGAGTAGCATGAGCTGTGTGACCTTCCTGCCAGAGGAACTCAGAGGTGCGGAGGAATGGGCGGGTACGCATCTCCCAACGCATTACGTTACACCACTGATTGCAAAGCAGAGGCAGATCACGCCATGAGTGAATCCAGTTCTTATATGTGTTCCAGATGATTGTCTCAGATGTTGGACGAACGATAAGTTCTTCCTCGAGCTTGGCATTTGGATCAACAACAACGCCGTCGCCTGACTCATTTGTCTTCAGACGATAGTGAGTTACAACAGCACACTCCTTGGCAAAGCCCTCAACGTGCTCAGCCTCACGACTAAGGAAAGACTTAGGAATAAGGAGAGGGAAATATGCATTCTGTACACCTGTCTCCTTGAACATCTTATCCAACTGCTGCTGCATCTTTTCCCAGATAGCATAGCCGTAAGGTTTGATTACCATACAACCACGTACTGCTGACTGCTCTGCTAAATCAGCCTTCACCACGAGGTCATTATACCACTGACTATAATTGTCAGCACGCTTTGTGAGTTCTTTAAGTTCAATTGCCATTTTTATGATGTAATTTTATTATTTTTTTGACTTGTTAATCCTAAATTTTCCCGACATTTGCCGAAATCGGATGCAAAAATACAAAAAAATGTTGTAACATTGTAAACATTTTCCTTTTTTATTATGGTTTTTGATTTTTTTGATTAACTTTGCACACAAATACGGCGAAACTCGTCGTTTTGGACAAGTAATTGCAATAAAGCAACGAGATATTCGACTATTAATAAATAAACATAACATTAATTCAGTTTATAACATTAAGTATCATGACAAAAGCAAAAGTAGCAACTGCGTTCGTAGGCGCAGCAATGATTTTCTCAAGCTGTAGCACAGCAACAGGCAATGGTGCTCTCATCGGCACAGGTGGTGGTGCACTTCTCGGTGCTATCGTAGGTAAACTCGCAGGCAACACAGCAGTTGGTGCAGCAGTTGGTGCAGCAGTTGGTGCAGGTACAGGCGCAATTATCGGTAAGCATATGGATAAGGTTAAGGCTGAGACAGCTGCCAAGCTCCAGAATGCTAACGTTGATCAGGTTACTGACGCAAATGGTCTTCCATGTGTAAAGGTTACATTCAACTCTGGTATCCTCTTCGGTTCAGGTAACGCAACCCTCAGCAGTACTGCAGTTTCAGAGCTTACAAACTTTGCAACCGTACTCAAGAACAATACAGACTGTTCTGTAGCTATCCAGGGTTACACAGACAACGATCCTTGGAAGGGATCAACAGCAGAACAGAGTGCACAGAAGAACCTCAACCTCTCTCAGAAGCGTGCTGATGCAGTTAAGTCTAAGCTCAACTCTCTCGGTATTACAAACAGCCAGATCAAGAGCAGCACAGGCTATGGTGAAGCTAACCCAGTTGCAGACAACTCTTCAGCAGCAGGTAAGGCTCAGAACCGTCGTGTAGAGGTTTATCTCTATGCTTCTGAGGCAATGATCAATGCCGCTAACAACGGTACACTTCAGTAAACCGAATAGTTTACACCTATTTATTATAAATAAACAGCGTGATTCATTGAAGTCACGCTGTTTTTTGTCATTTAGAACCTTGATTTTCGTCAAAATTCCACTATATTCCTACCTTTTCGTCATAAAATCACAGAAACAAGCATATTATTGACCTAAATTAATTATTCGATTGTTTGCGCACACAATTTTATTTTTTTCTTTGGAGATTCAAAATTTCGCAGTACCTTTGCACTCGGAAATCAGAGATAAAACATCGCTACTCTGTGAGCGACAAGTCCTGTTCCAAACATACGAAAAAACATTAATTAATATAACCCATAGTACTGGTATTCAGGATAAGGTTAGATAACAAAAGTATTAACAATGGCGGCAATGACACACACCGCCCTAAAACAAAAGAAAGGATAACAATATGAAAAAGGTATTTATGACAGTAGTTGCCGTGATGGCAGTTTCAGTTTCAATGGTAGCAGCTCCAAAGGCAGAGAAGAATGCAGAACCAACAAAATACTCAATTGATTTCAACTCACGTAGCATTGCACGCTATCTGAGCATGTCAAATGACCAGGTTGCTGATATGGAAAGGGTTCACGACAACTTCTCTCGCGAGATGAAGAAGGCAGAGCAGGCAGACGATGCAAATCGCGAGAAGCTCACAAAGAAGGCTGTCCTCAGAGACATCTCTTACATGCGCGTCATCTTGAGCGAAACCCAGTTCAACAAGTACCGCACAGTACTTAACGCAACCCTCCACAACAGAGGTTTGAACTTCTAAAATAGTCTAACTACATTCCAATATAGCAGAACGGCAATTATCTTCGAGATAGTTGCCGTTCACTTTTTTTATAAGCATCACCTAATATAAAATTTACAAAGCACACGTATTTTTACACCTACAAATGTCAAAATATTTTATTTTTTTACGGTTTTCTGACATATTGTAAAAATATTTTCCCAAAATGTTTGCAGATTAACATTTTAATTTGTACCTTTGCACTCGGAAATGAAAAAGAAAACAACTATATAAAGAAATGAGTAAACTGATAAAACCAGCAGGATACAAGGCGTTGCTTGACATGAAGCAGACGGAACAGGGTATCAAACTTATCAAGGAGTTCTTCCAGCAGAATATTAGCACGGAACTCCGTCTCCGTCGTGTCACTGCCCCACTATTCGTGCTTCAGGGTCTCGGCATCAATGACGACCTTAACGGTGTGGAACGTGCCGTTACTTTCCCAATCAAGGATCTTGGTGACCAGAAAGCAGAGGTTGTACACTCCCTTGCCAAGTGGAAGCGTCTCTCTCTTGCTGAGTACGAGATAGAGCCTGACTACGGAATCTACACGGATATGAATGCTATTCGTGCCGACGAAGAACTTGACAACCTACATTCTCTCTACGTTGACCAATGGGACTGGGAAGCTGTAGTTACAAAAGAAGAGCGTACCCTCTCTTATCTCAAGGAAGTGGTTCGCCGTATCTACTCTGCCCTACTCCGCACAGAATATCTTACCTGTGAGACCTACTCACAGATCAAGCCTTTTCTCCCACGTGAGATTCACTTCATCCACAGCGAGGAACTTCTCCAGATGTACCCTAACCTCTCTCCAAAGGAGCGTGAAGACGAAATCTGCAAGAAGTATGGTGCCGTATTTGTCATCGGTATTGGTGGCAAGCTCTCTAACGGTGAGAAGCATGACGGTCGTGCTCCTGACTATGACGACTGGACAACACCTAACGAGGACGGTTATCTTGGCCTCAACGGCGATATCCTCATCTGGTACCCAATCCTTGAACGTAGCTTCGAGCTTTCAAGCATGGGCATCCGTGTTGATAAGGAGAGCCTTCTCCGTCAGCTCGAACTCGAAGGAAAAACAGAGCGTAAGGAACTCTATTTCCACAAGTCACTCCTCGAAGGCAAGCTCCCTCTCTCTATCGGCGGAGGTATCGGTCAGAGCCGTCTCTGCATGGTATTGCTTCACAAGGCTCACATTGGTGAGATTCAGGCAAGTATTTGGCCAGAGGAAATGCGAAAAGAATGTGAAGAGGCAGGAATGCCACTCATCTAATAGACACAAAAAAGCTCCCAATTCGGGAGCTTTTTTTATGCAGGAAAGTGATGGAAAGTAAATTACAAGTAAATTATTACAGTAAATTAAAGAAAAATATCGAGCTATACAATAAAAAAAATTAATGCGACATTAATGTGTTATTAACGCGACATTATACATCTCACTTCGTGAGGAAAGGTTTAGCTCGGTGGCAGAAGGCAAAGCCAACATTAATTTCCATGAATTACACATTAATACCGCATTAATTTTTCTATAAATATTTCTTGCGACGAATGTCGCTTCATAATTTACTGACTATAATTTACTTGCAATTTACTTTCCAAAATGAAACTTTATGTCATTTCTGCATATTCTTCAGCATTTCTATATCGGAAAGGAATATCTCCTTACCCAAATAATACTTGTTAAACTTAGTGAGTACGTCGCCATTAGGATCAAGAGCTTCATAATGAGGAATACCCGTGAACTTGAACAACTCCCAGAGTTTCTGGTATTCCTTTTCTGGTATTCGATAACACTCTGCACCATTCAGGTTCTGTGCCACATACTCGTCGTAAGCAGCCTGTGGAGAACTCCTATCGCCTGTTATAAAGACAAACTCAAAGTCTGGATTGTTACGCAATTCCTCACGCCACGCTTTACTTGACTCAATACCAGCACGGCAAGGCCCGCAATATGTTGCCCAGAAATCAAGGAATACATACTTGCCCTTGTATTTGTCGGTTATCTTTTTCAGAATCGACGAACCCTCACATTCAGGCAACGTATAGGTTATCTCCTTATCGTTGAGACCTTTATTCAACCACTTGTCTATCATAGCCTCAAGCATAGCATCGTTTAACGCAGCCTTTATTACGTTTGCTCTTTGATTAATCTTTGCAATACTATCATTAAACACAATATCCACAGAGTCAGCAGGAAAAATACGCTTTATACCAGCCTTCATAATAAGATAGTTGTATTTGCCACCTTTACTGCTCCAATAAAAATCTTGAAGAAACTTTATCTTCAACGGCAAAGATATTGTCTCTGCTCCATAAATTGCCTTATCCCTACTAATCAGCACACTATCAACATAAGGGTCTGGCATTACTTCGTAAAAAGTAAGAGAAGAGCCTTCTGGAGAATCCACACGTTTGCGTGTACCTCTGACATATACAGGACTATTCATACAATTACCAATAAAAAAAGGATAATTAGAAGTACTAATCTTCATTTGGTCACTAAGTTGTAACTTTCGCCAAAAAGCAAAGTTTTCTGGATAGATAAATCCCTTTAGCGAATCTGGCAATTCATCCACATTATTATACTTGCGTAACTGCTCGCAAACCAAATAGTAATGACCGATATTCAAAGCGAATTCTATCTGAATATAATTCTTTTCCATCAGATATTCAATATCATTGTAATGAAATCGCTGTGCAAGGTAATCATGGGCAGCAATGGCGTCATCGTATCCCTTTTCCATTTCTTTACAGAAATTATTGAAACTAAGAGTATTAGATATCTTATTCCAATTCTTTTTCTGACAATTTTCCCAACTATCCAATACGCCCGTCGGCATTACTGGATATTCATAAGGCTTACCCGAATCATCGTTAATAGTTATTTTATAATCATAATTCTCCCAACTGATATCAAAATTGAGTTTATCTCCAGGTTTGATTATGAAAGGCTTATCGATAAATCTCTCATTCACAAAGAACTTATTATAAATTGGATATTGAAGAACGAATTTCTTTTCAAAAGTGCCATCAGCCTTTACTTCGATTACGATCGGCTCATCTTCACCTGTAAAGACATTACGATTCAAGATATTCAACGAATTAATTTCCTTGGCTAAATCTTCTGAACTTATCCTACCCTTGATGTACGCTGTATCTGTACGGAAGTAATCTCTGCGAAACTCACTGACCTTCTGTTCATTAACCTCATATGGCTTTACCACCAAAGGCTTCTTGGCATCAGAAATGCCCCATACATGATCAGCATTAGATCCGAAACCTTCGAGCATATCAAAATAGGTAGTAGTACTTGGCATTGGCTCAAAGACAAGTGTCATAGAGGCAACATCATGCTCGTCAACAGGTATAGGACTGTCAACATTAAATTCCTTCACGAATTTCAGATTATAGTTCTTTCCATCCTCACCATAAAGGTGTACATAGTTCCTGATACAGATCTCAGGACGTGTAATCTGAGCTTTGACGATAGTCGCAGTGTCATGAAACTCTACCGAATTGAGTTTCAAACGTGAGATACTGGTAGATACGTAACTGGGCTTTTCCCAGATTACAGGTTTCTTTGCTGCTGATGCCGAGAGCACGCAGAGCATGAGCAATAGTGAATTAAAAATTCCTTTCATAAATTTTGTATTTGTTCTATAACTAATTAATATCCGCAATTACTGCCGTTTTTGTCATTCCTTAGCTTTACCTCCAATGTAAGTCCGCTCTTCTTCCGAACCAAACTCGATGAAGCTCCGCTTCAGAAGCAGACTTATAGCGGAGGTTCATCGAGTTTGGTTCGGAGGATCAAGCCAAGTTAAATGAAAAATGAACAATGAAAAATACAAGTTACAAATTGTACATTGTAAATGGTAAATTGTACATGATAAGATTTTTCATTTAAAAAGTTTTGGCTCTGTTGCAACAGATGACTGATTTTTGAGCTATTCTGGCAAGGCTGGCCTGTTGGCAACATCCCTACACCCCATACTTGCTGCAACTACACATATTGCAGCAACAGCGGTTTTAATGACATTTTTCTTCATATCTGAATTTTATTGTTTAGTTATACACGCCTACTCTTAGTTACAGATTTTCGGCAACCTCTGTTTGCTCGTCATTAGTTGTAGGTAATCATATCTTACTGTAATCTTAACTACTTTAACGTCTGTTCGACGAAAAGCGCCGAAGGTGCGATACCTAACAGGGCAGTCCGTAAGGGCTGTTACCATGATGATATTTTTTTAGTGAGCGCCGTAGGTGCGACACCTAATAAATATGATAGGTGTCGGTCCTTCAGACCTCACGCCCTAAATAATGTCTATATATCCAGGGCTTACGCCCTTCGCTATTAGGTGCCGCTCTTTCAGAGCTTCTTCAACCACGTGTTTTTCAGCTATATACGAGTTGATAAAATTCATCGAACTGACGTCACTTTACTGACTCTTGTTTAAACGTCACAAATTTATATTTATGTGATGACAAAAAAATCAATATAACGTGGGTTTACACCCACGCCTATATTATTTCGCATCTTCAAGGCTTATACCATACAGATTTACTTTACCACCTGTCGTGGGAAATACTCGAAGAGTTTCTGGTTTTCGCGTAGTTCCTTGATACTAAGGTCAGTACGTACATAGCCCTTCCAAGAGGCATTGTATGCCTTGAATGGTTCGCCCTCTGGCACAATATAGTTGATTGTGCTGATTGTAGGCGGAATAGGCTCGTAGATCTCAACGATAGCGAAATGGTCGCCCGACATGCCCTGAACCCAGAAACATGTGTTGTTAGGGAAATCTACCACACCCTTGCACTTATACTGACGCCCTGCATTGTCAATCAGTATGTTGGCGCCACCTCTGCCGAAATACTCCCTACGCCAATTCATCTCTGTGGCAAGAGCAAGATACGTAGCTTCTGGAGTTATCCAAATAGCCATCGTACTCTCATCTGTCGGCTTAATGAGGTGCACGTCTGTATATTCTGACCAAGTAAAGAAGTTGTCCTTGTCATAATTCTTTGCCTCTGCCACGAGTGTTGGCTTATGAAATTGAGGAACATTGTCGTAACCATCCTTTTTCCCGTTAGCCAACGATGATCCAGACGAATTACGGTTCAACTCCACGTTCCAACCTCTCAACTGCCAGTTTGGTACACCATAGATGGCAATCTTACGAGCACTTTCTGGCAGTTTCGGGAAGTAGATCTTGAAATCAAGCATCTGTCCCTTCTTGCCCTTTATGCCAAAGCGCTTGTAGTAGCAGTCAGGCTCTGTTCGTCTGGCTCTATAGGTGATGCCCGTCTCCTTGTCAAGGATTCCACCCTCCTCGTCAGTCAGCCAAAAGTTAGTCACGATATCTGCCGGCATACGGAAATAGCAATGCAACACAGTCTCATTGTCCTCCTCGATCAACTGCCAAATCATAGGTGCGAATGGCCTATCCTTTTGGTTTTCATCAAATCCAGGAAGCAAACTCTCTATGTCATCGATAGTAGGTACATTCTCTACCATCAGACCAGAATCCTCAAACCAGTCATCCTTCTCGGTTCTATTCCATACCGCAGTAGATTTCTTTGACTTCTTATCTATAGTAACCGTAGGATTCGGAACCCATACTCCACCATTTGCCAGAATGGTTGCCTTCTTATCCTGTGCCTGTATCATAATACAGGCGATAGCCATAAGGCTAAGGATTACGATACGTTTCATAGTCATATCTTTTTTGTTTTGTTGTTAATACTATTTATATGCATGAGCTCATTGCGATATTCTTGATAACATGCTGACGACTCCGTGACTCCGATAGGCGCATTAGTGCCATAGAGCAGAATCCGGCCGTTGATACGCTCTGCAATCCAGCGGTATTGCAGGTTGCGGCGCATATCCTTCAGTTCAAAAAGGAACTGCTGGTGCGAGAAGTTCAGACGATAGCCTGGTGTCTCGCTCTTATACCAACATGCCACTTGCAACAGACGTGCAAAGACGTCGATCTCCTTCTTGTCAGGAAACACATACACGGTACTTACCATGTTAGAGTCATTAGATGCAGAACATTTAAGCTCGCCTTGCCGCACGTTATAGAAGTCTGCCAACTTGGCAATAAATTCGTCAACACGAGCAGGATCCTGATATGGAATGGTGTCATTCTTATGCTCATTGGCAGCATAGTGAATGTTAGGATCGCTCAGCGGTTCTGTTTCATGAGGCGCAGCTATCTGTTCGTTGCCTACGGTCTCTTGATTCATGGTCTGTGGAGAGGCTGTACGTTGTCTGTTAAGTGAAACCGGGATGTGGGGCTCAGTTGTTTCTTGCTGTTTCTTTTGAACCTCACTTCCCTTTTCCACCTTAGCCACCTCTCGGCTTGGCTTTACCGTAGTTTCTGCCAAGAGAGGCTTTCTTAGTTCGTCATCTTTATGCAACATTGTAAAGCCTATACCTACCATTATCAATACACATGCAGCTGCTGCAACCCACCTCCATTGGTGTCTTGACTTGGCTACAGGCTTTGCATCCAGTCGCTCTTCCATCTTGGCCATGAAGTCGGCTGGCAATTGCGGCACGTCTGAGTATTTGCGTCTCAGAGCCTCGCGTAGGTCCGTGTCCTTATATATCTTGTTCATCTGTTATTGCTTCAGTTGTTTGTATAGTTTCTTGCGCGTCCTGTACAGACGATTGGCAAGCGGTTTTGCTTCTATGCCCGTGATGTAGGCAATCTCTGTTAGCGGACGGTCTTCGAAGTAGTAGAGCGTCAGCAGCAACCGTTCTTCATCAGGCAGTTGGTCTATCAGCATCTGTAACCGTTCGATGTTCTCTTCACGACCAGAGGACAGTTCCTCTTCCAACTGCTCATCGCCAATGTCTGTCTGCCACGCCCTATCATCTTCTATCGAAACTATCACCGGATGGCGCCGTTTTAGGAAGTCGAGCGTCAGTCGGTAGGCGATGCGGCAGAGCCAGGTAGAGAGCGATGCCTTGCGCGAATCATAGCTGTCGATATGGGCAAAGGCTCGGAGAAAAGCATCTTGCATTAGCTCTTGAGCATCCATCACGTCAGTCACCTGTCGCACTATCATAGCAAAGACACGCTCCGCATAGCGACGGACCATCTCGGTCTGCCCCTCACGTTGTCCCCTGCTGACGGCATCTATGATTTCAGTCTCTGTCAGAGCACTCATTCGGTTCTTCTGTTTACTTGTTATACGATAGATTTAGGAAAATATCTCGCATCTTGAGCGATTTTTTTTCGATTTTTTCAATTTTTTTTTCTTTTCACGCCTATTTCCCTATAAGAAATCGTCAGAAAACCACCAAAATGCAATGTCGAGATTGCAAGTAAGATTTTTTTTTTTAGAATTTTGCACAAACATGTACATGGTTGATAAAAACGAGGGTAAAGACATTGAAAATGAGATTGTTAAGAGCATGTACATGATGGTCAAACATGTACATGACATGTACATGAGTTGTCATGCTTTAATTGTGAATCCGTCATGTACATGTTATGCATATGTCAGGCAAATATGTACATGCACAGAATCATCTGATATACAGCGCGTTGAGCATCAAAACACCCCTTCATGTACATGTTTGTACAAAATTCAAAAAAAATCGCACTTGTAATCCCAACATTGCAAAAACGCATTGTATTAAGTAAGTGATCAAAATTATTTTTATAATGTAGGTATCAGTCCATTGCAAAGTGATTATAGGTCTACATTGCCGCATTAAACATTGTTAAAATCAGAACATTCTTGACACGTCAGTCGCAA